>Ga0209101_1000003_pt1 | contig 233638 bp, 168 predicted proteins | sample ConPoolayeCmetaG_FD_185481 | JGI IMG/M metagenome (GOLD analysis project Ga0209101, IMG submission 185481) | Hot spring microbial mat communities from California, USA to study Microbial Dark Matter (Phase II) - Cone Pool mat layer C metaG... ... | reverse complement strand
GAGCAAGGCTCGTCCACCGAAGAATCCACATACGTCAGCGTCACGTCCGAACACGGCTCCATCACCGGAGTGCCCGCCCCGCGGTTCACCCGATAAGTGGCATCGCCAATCTTGAAGGCGTTGACGTCGAGTGTCAGGCCGTTCGGAAGACAAGTCGGAGGCACCAGTCTCTTGTACTGTACAAACCCGTTCCACACGCGAGGAGAGAACACGGGCGCCGCAAAGAAGGCGTTCGTCGTTGAGCCCAGGTTCAGCGTGATGGTGCCGTCGGTATACGTTTGGTTGGCGCCGGTACCGTTGGTGTAGTTGGAGGAAGCCGTAACCGTATGCAGGCCGATTCCAAACGTGCCCGGCGGCAGCGTAATGGGCGTGTTAAGCGGGCAAGGAGTGATGGTGCCGTTTCCGGGGAAAGGACCGGAGAAAGGTCCTTGAGTGCCATCGGCCGAGCCTACTAAAGTCCAGGCACCGGCATTCGTCTCAAAGCCCACGTGGGTACCGGCGCGCGCGTAGATGTTCACTACCGTTGGGCCGGAGATATTCATTCCGATGGCGGTAATTTCCACGGGCAGGCTGGTATTGTTGGTAACGTTGAAGAACACCATGCCCCCTACGGCATTGCCGTTGTTGGCAGTGTTGAGGGTGAACAGCGGTGCCGCGGGGAGAACGTTTAGCGGATCGACACAAGGCTCCGTAGAAGCGTTACAGGCGATGAAAGTTTCGTCGCAGCGCAGCACCGGCGGCAACTTATCTTCAATCGTGATGGTGCCCCAGCAGCGCTGACCCGTTGCAGGGTCGGTCACCCGTACTTGATACGTCTTGCCTACATCGTCCGGACCCAGCGGCGTGGGCGTTCCAAAGCCCGGGAAGTTGGGCCCTTGGCTAACGCGAATCCACGGGCCGTTGCCGAAGGGCAAAGTTTTATCTACCTCTACTACGTAGTCGTCGTAACACTTGTACGGACCGCCTTCCAGCACTTGGTCGGCATTCACGAAAGCCGAGCAGTTGGCATCGAGCGAGATTTGTACCTTGTTGTTACATGTGAGCGCGTTGGTCGGGTTGGGGAAGGGGTTGACCGTAATGGTGAACGAGCAAGTAGCCGTGTTCCCGGCGGCGTCCGCCACCTGATAGCGGATGGTGAAGGGACTGTCGTCCTTGCAAAAAGAGCTGCCGTTTGCCGGGCCGGCCGTTTGAATGATTTGCGGCGGGCCGCCGATTTGATAGCGCACGAAGCCGTTCCACACCCGCGGCGTGAAGGGGAAACCCCACAATGTGTTGGCAGCAGAGCCGAGATTGATGGTAATGTTGCCGTCCGAATACGTCTGGTTGAGACCGTTTCCGTTGGTGTAGATATTTTGAGCCGTAGGCGTGTGCAGAGCAATGCCCCATAGGCCCGGCCCTAAGGTGAGACCGCCGGCCGGGTTGGTCACCACCGCCGTAGTGATGATGGGCGCACCGGGGAAAGGACCGGAGAAAGGCCCTGTGGTGGCGTCGGCCGTGCCCGCCAGATTCCAAGCGGCGGGTTGGGTCTCAAAACCCACGTGCGTTCCGGATTTGACATAAATATTAACTAAAGTGGCAGCAGAAATTCTCATCCCCAGATGGGTGATGACAATGGGCTGCCCAGAGGTGTTGTTGATGTTGAAGAACACCATTCCGCCGACCGAGCCGGCATTTCCACCTTGGTTAATAGTATTCAATTGGAAGGGTCCTTGCAAGAAGGGGCAGTTATCCGTAGCCGTAGGCTCGGGCCAAGTAATGCTGCGGCAGCATTCGCCCGGGCCCAGGTTGACGATGATGTTTTGAGGGCAGGTGAGCTTAGGCGGTTCATTATCGTTGACGATGATGGTCTGGGTTGCCACTCCGGCCGTGGCGCCGTTGGCGATGATAAACGTCTGCCATACGATCACGTTTGTTCCCTTAGGCACGCTAATCGTGATGCTGGTCGCCGGGAGGGTGACGTTTACGAACGGGCCGCCGTTAAGGCTGTAGCGCAGCCCTACCGTGGTACCGTTGGCACAACCCGGCGGGTTGAACGTAGGCAGGTTAATCGTAGCCGTGGCCGCGCACAGTCCGGGAGAGGTGTTAAACGTCTGGGTCGGGCCGGCAATCGGATTACACGCTTGCGGCAGGACGAACTCGATGCACTGGCCGTTCGTCACAGAGGCGGTATTGAACCCTACCAGAGTGAACGGACGAGGCGTGGCCACCACGTCTTCCAAGCCAATAGTAGCGCTAAGGCCGTTGTCGAAGCCCGCCTGCGTGCCGCCGAAAATGACGTCCAGGTACTTGAATTGTATGCGATTGCCGTTCTCAAACAAACGCACCTGGAACGTAACCTCTTGACCGGCGGTGTGAGAGAAGTGACCGATTTGGTACCACTCTACGGTGAAAATGCGGTTGGGCGCCGTGCCGTCCACCCGGGTGTAGACGCCCGAGTTAGGGTTAACGGCCGGATTTGCCTGCAGATCATCCCAAAAGGGATACATTGCCGCGCCGGCAGTGGCCGTGGGTAAGTTCGCATTGGTGAAGCCGCGGTTGGTAGCGGGGTTAAAGATGATGAATCCGTTCGTATTAACACCTATAGAGCCGGCAGTGGCCGGATAGGTGGTGTTGTAAAAAGTGAAGGGGAAGGGCAAGGCTAAGGAGAACAGCACGTCGTCGCCGCTGCCCACGAAGGTAGTGCCCGGTTGCGTAGCAATAACCGTATAAGGGTCGGCACAGGCCGTTGCCGTGTAATTCAGTTGCGCCTGTACCCGCGAAGCGCTCAGCAAGCCCAAGACCATCGCCAACAAGTAGGCAGATGTACCCTTAGCGGCCGAGGCTGTGGTTTGCCGTGTAAAGTACTTTTTCATGAGATATACTTTGCTTTAAGGTGATGAAAAAGGAATGTCACTGAGGCTTCATCAATTTTGCAGCAGCTGAGTCAACTCCTGTCGATAGAGGGCCCAAGTAGGCAGAGGTATGGCATTCGGATATTGCACCGGTGCATCCGTCACGCCGGGCACAAAAAGCCCGTAGTTGGCATCTACGGCGACGGGGACCGATACTCCTTGCTCGATGGACATGAACACCGCGTTGTAGTATTTCAGCTTGAAAACCAGCGGATCGCTGTATCCGCCTGCCTGTACCTGCTGCTCCAGAACGCCGATAGATTGGCTGAGGCGATCCATTGCCTCGGTAGGCGAGGCCCAGTTGATTTGCACGTCTGGAAGGGCCGGACTCACATTTTGAGCGCCTAAGACACTCAGGCCCACGGCAAACAGCAGTGCTGTCGTGCTCAGCATTTTAGCCGATTTTTCTCGAAAGAGACTTTTCATAAGTACCTACGGATTTAGTTTTGGTGAAAAAAATAAAGGCGCGCTTGTCGTACATTCTATACGACAAGCGCGGATAGACCACACCCTCTTCTTTTAGGTAGAACTCTTTTCATGAGATTAAGCCAAAATGGTATAATGATTAAACAAAGCAAAAATCGGGACAAAGATATGTGCTTCGTCGATAAAAAGCAACCCCGCCCTACTTTTTTTCGTACATTTTTCACTCTATAAAGCCATACCTATCACAATACCTGTTCGGTAGTAATTCGCGCCGAAAAAAGCCGTGGCTACATCTATACGAAAGGGTCTAAACGCCTTGAAACCGACATTATAAAGGCCCCAGGCCACTTCCCAATACGGGAGCCGAACGCCGCGGTTGATAGTCTGTGCGGCGTATCGGTCGGCAAAATAGGCGTTAACGCTCAGGGCTTCTCTCCATCCGGTTTTGCGCAATAATGGGATTTTTTCCAGCACCCAACCGTTAAAGTGATGGGATAAGTGAGCAAATGCGTAGCGGCCGTCGGTACTGTATTCGTAGTAGGGCAGCAAGAAGAAGCCGTTCAAATATTCGGAGCGTTGTCCGAAGATGGTCTGGTTTCCGCGGGGGTGAAAGAAATCCACAAATTCTGGGCGCGAGCGGCCCAAGAAGGCACCGGCCCCCACTCTCAGGCTTAAGTAGCCGGCCAAGCCCCAGTGCCATTCGTTTTGTGTAATGTCGGCTTGTAAGCGCCGATAGTGAACTGCGCTGCCTGCAATACCGGGTAAAGCCTGCACATACGTGAGCTTTATGTCGGGCCATTTAGAGCCGGTGTAAACGCGGAAATCCGGATAGGTGCTGTATTTCTGGCCGATGCGAATGCGCATCTGAAAGGTCAGCCGGAAGATGCGATGAGGTTCAAAGAAAGGCGCCGTGGGGTCGATATCGGGTAAAAGAAAGGGTCGGTTGGGTGCGTACTCGCGCTCGCCTTTATACCAACTAAAGTCCGTGGTGTTGGTCAATGCGCGGCGCTGAGCCCACTCTACATGGGCTCGAACGTGCAAGCCGGTGAACAGATATCGACTCAGCTGGGCGGCTACGTACGTCTTTTCATATAGTTTCAGGTAATTGCGCTTAGCCAATAAAGAGTAAAGCTGATTGACAGATGGACTTATGGCTGGTGATGGGTCGAATTGTTCGGCCAAGACGCCGCCGCTAATCTCTGCGAGCGTGTAAAAGAAGCTTTCGAAGCGCCGCGACAGGCGACCTTGAGCGCGCAGGCGCCGTTCGGAAAAACCGTAGTTGAGCGAGCTGCCTATTTCCCAAAAGCGCGAGCGCCGCCGCCGACTTTCGCTTTGGCGAAACGAAGGGCGCAGGTCAATGACCCAGCCTTGAACGGTGTTGAACTGTACTCCTTCCAGCGGAGAGGGAAAGGAGAGCGTCTGATTACGGTACGAATTGCGCCAGGTGTATCCCCTAAACACATCGAGCACTTGGAAGCGGTTGCGCACGCGATCAAGACTGTCCATGTATTCTTTTGAATTCCACAAGCGCTCTAAACTGTCTTTTCGCGCGTAGTCATGCGCTTCCTCTTCGCTCAAAGGCACCGGTCGTATCCTCTCCCAGTAAGCACTGTCGCGTTGGGCAGCGCCTTCTTCCATGCGAAATTGCTCGCGCCCGAAAAAGCCCTCGTCAAAGCGCGGACGCAAGTCGTAATTGGAAAACACGCTGAAAAAGAAACCGCCAAAGCGAAAGCCCAGTACGCCAAAGGTCAGCCCGGTGTGCTGGCTGAGCAGGCACCACTCATCCGGCTTGTTGACCGGCACGAATTCCTGCCGAATTCGGAGAGTGTCCAAGATAGGCTGCTGGATGGCTTTGCCCGTGATGTACACGTCTGCCCCGGTGATGTTCCACCATCCATCCGCTACGTACAGGTGCCCGGCAAGCGTAGGAGATTCCGGGCGCTTGGGCGACACCTCTATCTTATATATATCGTAACCGTTGTCGTCACGCAGGCGACCCAGTAGGCGGAAAGTGTAGTAAGCAAAGGCATTGTCGGCCAGAGGCGATAGGATATCGCGGTCGAGTGAGAGGTGCTCCTCGTAGAGATTGAACGCCGTCAGGGTAGCCCGATTAAGGCTGTAACCGTTGGTGTTGCCGCTTACCTTGCTGGACAACATCACTTCCTTGGTGCGCTTCGGTCGGCCGCTCACGTAAAGCCTCGATACCGTCTCCGACAGATACACTACGCCGGTGCGATTGGAGTCTAAGATGCCGTTCATGTCGCCCACCTCTTTCCCCAAGATTTTCTTCGGCGCCTCTAACAGCTTGTAAAAGCCTTTGACATAGGCGTCACAGATATAGTTGGGAGTCTTATTTCGGTAGTATTCGCGTTTGGCGATGGCCTTGCGCATAATGCCGTAGGCAGGGTCTTCTGTAGTGATGACGACTTCGGCGATCTCCAAGCTGGCGGGCTCCAACTGCACACTTAGGCTTACCGGACGCTTCTCCATACGCACCCGCTCGACGTGTTGTTTGTACCCGATGTATTGAAAAACGATGTCGTATTCGCCGGGCTCCAAGTTTAAGCGGTATTCCCCCTCTCCGTTGGCCACCGTACCTTGGGTAGTGTTGCGCGCATAAACGGTAGCATAAGGGAGCGGCTCGCCGTTTTCCCCGCGCACCACGCCGGACAATTGGGCTTGTACAGAGGAAAAGGCACCCAAGCAAACCATTAGTGCCCATAGGCGGAGCATAAGAGCAGATCTTGTGCCTTCCCGAACAAGATCTTTGCGCTGATACATAAAAAACAAGCGGTTGAACACGGATGCGAAGATATCGCCCCTATAAGCTTCTCTATAGACCTACAGACGTTTTCCGTAAACTTAACGCTCGAGGGGCACCTTCGTGTTTTGTCAGGGAGCACAAACGCCTTCAAATCACCATTAAAGTGGGTACTTACCTCCTGAGGACTTTCGTTTGGCTGTTGGCGAATCTTCTCATTTTTGCCCTCTAATGAACGATAAGATGGACATCTATACGCGAAAGTCGCGGTGGAAGTGGTACCTGGCCGCCGGCGGTGCTGCCATTGTGCTTGCATCCTTGCTGTATACCAAGCATTTAGCCGACCAACTGATGGTACGAGAAAGACAACAGGCGGCCCAATTCGCCGAAGCGATGCGCCAAATCAGCCGCTTAGACCAAGAGCTCAACTGCGACCTCACCTTGCCCGCGCGCATCATAGCCGACAACAACACCATTCCGGTTATTGTCCTAAACGAAGTCCGACGCATCGAAATGTACCGCAACCTCGGTTCCAAGGATTCTCTTTCTCCCGAGCAGCTTCAGCGCATCTTGGCGCGCATGCAAGAAGAAGGTGCCGATACCATACCGGTGCGCGTTCCGCCGGACATCGATAAGCTGGTCATTTACAGCCATTCAAACCTATTGGCTTCCCTTCGATTCTATCCGCTCATCCAGCTCTTCCTCATCGGTGCCTTTATCGCTTTCGGCTACTATGCGTTTAATGCCGCCCGCCGGGCAGAAGAAAATCTGGTTTGGTTGGGCATGGCCAAGGAAACGGCCCACCAACTGGGCACCCCCATCACCGCCATAATTGGTTGGATAGAAGCCCTAAAGGCGGCTAATGAAGATAATCCGGCTAACCTGGAAATGCTGGCCGAACTGCAAAACGACGTCAACCGCTTAGAGCTGGTAGCCGATCGCTTTTCTAAAATCGGTTCCAAACCCGAGCTCCGTCCGGTTAACCTGTACGAACAACTTGCCGCCAGCCGAGAATACATGCAGTGCCGAGCGCCTCGACGGGTTATATTCGACTTTCCCGACCCTGCCCGAGAGTCGCCGCTACTGGTGAACCTCAACCCTCCCTTGTTTGACTGGGTAATGGAAAACCTCTTGCGCAATGCCATCGACGCTATGGAAGGCGGCAGCGGCGTGATTTCTGTTGCCGTCCACACCGAGCCCGGCGCCGTGTGCATCGACATCACCGATACCGGCAAAGGCATTCCGTCTAATAAGTTTCAGACCATCTTCAAACCCGGCTACTCCACTAAGACGCGCGGGTGGGGTCTGGGACTCTCCCTTTCCAGGCGCATCATAGAGCGCTATCACGGCGGAAAGATTTTTGTCAAATCCTCCGAACTGGGAAAGGGCACGACCTTTACCATAAAGCTGCCCTTGTTTCATTCATCTTCAAAATGAGGCTGCGTCCCATTCGGCCACTTTGCCCAGGTGGGCGCGGGTACGCTCTAAGAAGCGTTGCCGGCGGAGCTCGGCCTCCCTGGGCATTTTTAGGTCAGAGGGTGGGTCTGTCCCTACAGGTAAGACAAAAAAGGTCGTCTTGCCCGTAGCCTCACGGTGAACGTAGCGCCAGACGGGAAGATAGCCGTAGCGCCCCATCTCGGCGCGCGATGCGCCCTCGCGGAGCAGCAATTCTACTCCTAATAAAATGCCTCCGTCGGTGCCCGGCTTTTGTTGGTTAGAAATAAAATTGCCCAGCGAATAGGCCACAACGACCGATCGCTGCCCGCCATCGGGCAAAGTAACGCTCTCTACCTTAATGGGTTGTACAACATGAGGATGTGCTCCAACGACTAAATCCGCTCCGTGTCGGATGAAAAAATGCGCCAACCGTCGTTGCTCGGTGTTTTCTTCGCTTTGGTATTCACTTCCCCAGTGGACAAAAGCAATAATGAAATGCGGCCGGCGGGCGCGCGCCTCCGCCAAATCGGCCGCAATCTGTACGGTGTCGAGCAAGTTGACCACGGTAGGCGGTTCGGTCGGAATGCCGTTCGTGCCGTAAGTGTAATTGAGCAAGGCCAACTTAAAGCCGTTTTGGTAGAGCATGAGTGGATAGAACAGGGCGCGCTCGCGCCGATCTTTAAATGTGCCCGTCTGCTGAAAGCCCAATCGGCGCAGCGTCTCTATGGTGCTGACTACCCCTGGCCCTCGGGCGTCGTTAGAGTGATTGTTAGCGGTCACCAACACGTCAAAACCCGCGTCTCGCAGCGCCACGGCCAAGGCATCCGGACTGCGGAACATCGGGTAGCCCGAATAGGGCGGTTGGCCCGGCAAGGTGAGCTCCAAATTGCCGACGGCGATGTCGGCCTTTTTTAAGGTAGAACGAATGTACCGAAAACACGGTCGATAGTCGTACTCCCCGGGAGCTACTTCGGCGCTCTTGATTTGCGCAGCGTGCCCCATAATATCGCCGGCAAAAAGTAGGCGCAGCGTGTCGGTCTGCGCCCAGAGCCCCTGTACCAGTACGAGCAGCCCCAGCACATACCGGCGCAGAAAGGAAAGAAACATAGCAACTTCAGTTGTTTTTCGTTCTGTGAAAAGGAAATTCGCTTCGCGTATAAAGTAAAAGCCGACATCTTCCTCCCCATCCGTGCCAAATATCCGAATTTCGCTTCTCAACTCAGACGTCTCAATGGGCTCAAAGTTTCGCTTACTGCTTTTACTCATGGGCCTACTGCTGGCTTTCGGTGTCGGTGGGTGGCTCTCCTACCGCTTTTTTGCACCAAAGGCTCCGGAAAAATCACCGGAGCAGGCTACCGTATTGCTGGAGAAAATCCGCGAGGTCTTCAAATTAACAGTTGTAGAAGGGGAGTTCTCCGAATTGTACGGATACGAGGCCTACAGCGGCTATTTCACCTGGCTATGGGAAAAAAAAGCCCTCCTACGCGTGAAGGCCATCGTTGCCGTAGGATATGACCTGAACGCTTTAAACATCGCCGTCGATTCTTCCGCCCGGCTTGTGCGCGTAGGTCCCCTACCCAAACCCCAGATCTTGAGCGTAGACCACAGCGTGGATTACTACGATGTCTCCACCGGGCTTTTTGAAAGTTTTTCGCCCAAAGAGCTCACCTGGATCAACCGGCGCGCCAAGGAAATGATCGTGGAAAAAGCACAGCAAAGCCACCTCATGAAGAAGGCTGAAGAACAAGCGGGCAAAGTGTTTGACGTTGTCCGTTTTATGGCTCAAGGCATGGGTTGGCGCGTAGAGGTGGTCCAAGAGCCGTTGAATGCCCCTTTGCCGTTCCGCTAACAAGCCGCCAACGTCGTTCACCGGCGCCGCCGTTTTTTTCGACCTTTTATCGGCAAAACAGGAGCACCGACTTCCCTAAGACCTGCATTGACGGCTACTTTGCAAAAACTTCACCTACGTATTCCCCTCTATTTCTCCTACCTTTAGCCGGTATAATTTGCTTGAAAGACAGATGTTGATATTCGCCGTCCGGCTATTGGTAGAGGATCAGGGCAAACTACTGTTTCTGCGTCAAACGAAGAAGAACGGAGGTCGCTTTTCGCTCATCGGCGGAAATGTTGAAGAAGGTGAATTTGCCCGCGAGGCCCTGGCGCGAGAGGCCCTCGAAGAGGCCGGCATACACGTCCGTCCTCAGCAATTAAAGTTGGTGCACGTGTTGCATCGGCGCAAGTTGAAGAAAGACCAAACGTTGTTGGTGCTCTATTTTCACACTACCCAGTTTCACGGCGAGCCGGCCTCAAAAGAGCCTCAAAAGTTTAAGGATGTGCGCTGGTTTTCCGCCCAAGATCTCCCTCAAGAGACTTCAAAGGCCACACGCCATGTCTTGGAGGCTATTCGGCGCGGGGAAATCTACTCGGAATACCCTAGCCGAGACGAAGTGTTGGGTTACTGGGAAAAAATTCGGCGCAACTGGGAGGGCTTTGCCGTGCCTTAAAGGAGGTGATGAGGCCTCTGTTGTTTGATAGTTAACGGACATTTCTTCTTAAAAAAACAGCCGTTCTCGTGCAGCATTGACTGCAAATGCAGTATCTTTGAATTGTTTAATCCCGCATTCGATATCTGCTTAGCGCCGATTACTCACTTGTCTTATTCCCAAATCATGAGCAGATGGTTCTTCCGCCTCTTTTCTCTTATTCTTCTCCGAACTAAAAGACGGTCTTGCACATTCTTGCTCCATACCGGCTATGGAGGAAGGATTTGCCTTTTATATTGTACCTTCGAATGAGAAATTTAGCGAGGGTGCTCTCTGTAGAGAGAGGCCTCGCCAATGATTATTCAGATGTCTTATGCTTCTATAGGCGAGAACCCCGGTTGTGAAACGTCACAGCCGGGTATTTTTTGCGATGTAATTTTGCGGAGGCTTTGGGGCGTTTTTGAGCCCACTTTTCTATGCCGACTTTACCCGACCTAACCGACACTATAGCAGCCGTGGCCACTCCGCCGGGCACAGGTGCCATAGCCGTGTTGCGCCTGTCGGGGGCACGGGCTTTGGAAATAGCCGACAGAGTTTTTCGCGGCAAGCGGCTCAGTCGACAGCCCGGCCACACGGCACACGTAGGACGCATCGAGGACGAGCAAGGGCAGATGCTGGACGAAGCCGTGGCTACGGTCTTTCGCGCTCCGCGCTCTTACACAGGCGAAGATGTGGTAGAATTTTCGGTGCACGGTTCTCCTTATATACAGCAAATAGTTTTATCGCTGCTGCTGCGCTGTGGAGCGCGCTTGGCCACGCCAGGGGAGTTCACCCTCAGGGCTTTTTTGAACGGCAAGATAGACCTCACCCAGGCGGAGGCCGTTGCGGATCTGATTGCCGGCCAGACGGCAGCTGCCCATGCCGCGGCGATGCGCCAGTTGAGAGGGGGCTTTACAAACGAAATTGCCCGCCTACGCGAGCAGCTGGTCCACTTTGCCGCCTTGATAGAGTTAGAGCTGGATTTTTCCGAGGAGCACGTAGAATTTGCCGGTCGCGATCAACTTCGGACCTTGGTGGAGCAGATACGTCGGCACATCGCCACTTTGTCGCGCTCTTTCCAATGGGGCAATGCGCTGCGCCACGGAGTAGCTACCGTCATCGCCGGCCGACCCAACGCCGGCAAGAGCACCTTGCTCAATGCCTTGCTCAACGAAGAACGCGCTATCGTTTCGGAAGTAGCGGGCACCACCCGCGACACCATTGAAGAAGTCATCAACCTCGGCGGGATTCCTTTTCGCCTCATCGATACGGCCGGCATCCGCGAGGCGCAGGACACTATAGAGGCCATCGGCGTGCGCCGAACCTTGGAGAAAATCGAACAGGCAGCCGTTTTGCTGTATGTGTGGGACGTTTCCGAAACCTCTCTCACCCAGGTATACCAAGACCTGGCCGCCATCGGACAACAGATGAGTCGTTCGGTAAAGAACGATTTTACGGCTCCAGCACTCGTCGTCGTATGCAACAAGATGGACCGAAATCCCTACTTTCAGACGAAGTGGCTGCTACACCCTCAGGCTCCCGATGTGCCGCCTTATCTGCAGCCCGACGACGCACAAAAATTAGACCCCGCTGTCTGGCCGGTGCGGCCTGCCGCCGTTTTGCCGGTATCTGCCAAAAATCAGATGAACATTGAGTACTTGAAAGAGACGCTCGTGGCCGTCGTAGTGGGAAAGGAGGCGCCCTTAGAAAATGCGATTGCCATCAACGCCCGCCATCATGAGGCGCTTCGCCGAGCCGATTCGGCATTGGCCGATGTCTTAACAGGCCTATCGGCAGGCATCAGCGGCGAGTGGATAGCTCAGGACCTTCGGCGGGCGCTAAGCTGTTTGGGCGAAATCACGGGAGAGGTAGGGGCAGAAGAGGTGCTGGGCAGTATTTTTTCCCGCTTCTGCATCGGCAAATAAGGCGGCTATTTCCTTTTTACCGGCATTGCTCAAGCAATCGGCGCACCTCATCCAACCGGTACGGCGGTAAATCGTTGCCCCAGCTGGTGTGGATGTAATTGAGCAGGTTGGTGATCTGAATGTCTGAAAGAGACTCAATGCCGGCCATGGCTTCGGCGTAGATGACGTTGTTCACCACAATGGTGTCTTTTAAACCGTAACGGACAATACAGGGCAGCTTTTCGCGATGCGCACCCAGGTAATCCGACTTTGCCAGCGGCGGAATGAGGGCGCCTAAGCCTTGACCGTTTTCCAGGTGGCAGTTCGAGCAGTGCACGCGGTACAAGTTGGCTCCCTCTAAATACCCCTGGTGGTGCTCACAAGCACTGCTCCCCAGCAACGAGCCCAACAGCGCGGCTAAGCCGACTATTGCCCACGCGGTCGAAAGGAGCGAGCATCTATTTTTCACATCGAAGAATAACACGGCCACTAAACGCTTCGAAGAAGGCAGGGTTCAACACCGGGCAAACCGGTGTTGAACCCCACTTTACTTTTCTCATCCGCTCAGCGGACGATGGTTACGTCGCCCGTGAAAACCTCCTTTACACCGTCGATAAACTCTACTTCTAACATCCAGGTGAAAACACCGGGGTTGAGCGGCTGGCCGCGGAAGGTACCGTCCCATCCCAACTGAGGATTGTTAGGTAAAAAGTCATCCAGCCGGAAAACGGCTTCTCCCCAACGCCCGTAAACCTGAAGGGTCTTAATTACCCTGACGGTATTGGGCTTCGCCGAAACATAAAATAGGCTGTTGGCCCCATCGCTTCCCGGAGCGAATGCATTGGGCACATACAAATAGCGCCGCCGGTCTACGAAAATGGTGGCCTTGTCGGAGTCGGTGCAGCCCTGGTTGGTGACCACCGTTACCGAGTAAGTGGTGGTTACGATAGGCGCCACTTTTCGCGCGAAGCACCTCACACAGTCGGTAGTATCCAGCGGTGGCCCCCAGGTGACGGATTGGATGCTGTCCAAGGGCACGTTGACAACCACTTCTATTTGGGTAGTGTCTCCAAGGGCAATGGTTTGGTTGCCGCCCAGGCTCACCTCCAAGGGTGGGGGCGAATGGATGACGATGGTTTCGGCAATCTCACAGCCGCTGGCATCTACGGCCCGCACGGTAAAGGTGCCGGCGCTCAAGCCGGTAAAGGTGTTGGCGCTCTGATAGATGCCGTTGTTGAGCGCGTAGCGGTAGGGAGGAATGCCACCGCTCACTTGGGCGGTGATGCTGCCATCGCGCCGGCCAAAGCAGGTAATATCGGTGACGGCGAATGCCATGCTCAGCGGCGTGGGCTCCTGCAGGGTGATGGAAGCCGTGGCCGTACAGGCATTGGCATCCGTCACGGTGACCGTGTAGGTGCCGGCACGAAGGTTTTTGGCTTCGTTGCCGGCAGCACCCGACGACCAAGTGAAGACATAGGGCGGTCTTCCGCCGCTAGCAGTTGCCTTCACCGCGCCGTCGGCGGCTCCTACGCAACTGACGCCAAACCCTCCGTAATCGAGAGCGGTGATGCTGTTGATGACCGGCGGCAACAATTGTACAATGCCGGCCTGTACTACGGTAGAGTAACCCGTTGAAGCAGTGACGACTATCGTGTAGTCGCCGGCGGGTAAGCCGCCGACCACCTGCGGCGTGTTGAGCGCGTTCAATGTGCCGGTACTTACCGTTTGACCACCGCGCCGTACCTCATAGGTGAAGGGGGGGATGCCAAGAGTAGCCACCAGCGTGATACTACCGGTGTTTTCTTGGCAGGGAATTTCCGAGCCGGTAGCGCGGGCTTCCGCGCTGCAGAAAGCCGGAGGCGATAGTGAGGTAGTCGTGATGACCGTGCTGTCGCAGCCGAAGCGGTTGGTAAAGACTTCCTGGCGAACACCCACTTGGGCCGGGTCGCAAGTGGTGGCCGTTCGATAGGTGGTATCTCGAGGCAGAAGCGTTACCGTTGTGGTGACGGTGCTGTCGCAGCCGTACTGATTGATGAGTTTTCTGATGAAGACGCCTGCTTCCGAGGGATTACAAGTAGTGGTCGTCAGGTTCGTCTGGTCGCTGGGCAACAGCGCTACCGTTGTGATGACGGTGCTGTCACACCCCTCGGCGGTTTTTAGCGTTTGGCTAAACACGCCGGCCTGTGCCGGATCGCACGTGGTGGCATTTAGTCGGGTAGGCGGCAAAGGCACAAAGGTCACCGTAAGCGTCACCAAGCTATCACACCCGTATTGATTGAGGTAGCCTTCAAAAAAGACACCCGCTTTCGCCGGGTTGCAGGTCGTTCGCTCTAAAAACGTCTCGTCACTGGGCAGGAGCGTCACCGTGGTAATGACGGTGCTGTCGCAACCCTCCGGCGTCTTCAGCGTTTGACTAAACACGCCTGCCAGAGTGGAGTCACAGGTAGTGGTGGACACTTGAGTGACCGGAATCTCAAAGAACGACACCGTGGTGATGACGACGCTGTCGCAGCCGAAGCGATTGGTCAAATCTTGGACGAATACGCCTACGTTATTGGGGTTGCAACTCTGAGCCGACAGGTGCACGGTGTCGCTGGGCAGCAGGTTGACCGTAGTAATGACGATACTGTCGCAGCCCTGGCCGGTGAGGAGCGTCTGAGAAAACACACCGGAGGCGGCCGGGTCGCAAGTAGTAGCGGTCAACAGAGTGGGCGGCAGCGGTACGAACGACACCGTTGTGGTAACGATGCTGTCGCAGCCGTACTGGTTGGTGAGGTTTTGTACGAAAACGCCGGCATTGACCGGGTTGCAGGTAACCTCCGAAAGAGCGGTAGCGCTGCTGGGCAAGAGCGTTACCGTTGTGGTGACGATGCTGTCGCAGCCGTATTGGTTGGTGAGGTTTTGTACGAAAACGCCCGCCTCGGCCGGATTACAGGTGGTCGCCTGCAAGTTGACCTGGTTGGAAGGCAGCAAGGTTACCGTCGTCACCACGGTGCTATCGCAGCCCTGGGGCGTGAGAAACGTCTGGCTGAAAACACCTGCCTGTGCGGGGTCGCAAGTGGTAGCGGAGAGGCTGGTTATGGGAATCCCCTGAAAAGATACTGTTGTAATGAGTACACTGTCGCAGCCCAGGGAGGAGATGTATTGCTCTACAAATGTACCCACTTCGTTGGGATTGCACGAAGAGCGGAACAGCAGCACGGTGTCGGACTGCGAGAAGGTCACGGTAAGGATGACCGTACTGTCGCACCCGAAGCGGTTGCTTAGGTTTTGCACAAACACTCCCGTTTTGGTGATATCGCAGCTGGTGCCGAACAGGTGGGTAGTGTCGGTAGGGTAAAGTACCACAGTGGTGATGACGAAGCTATCGCAGCCGTTGGCCTGGCTGTACACTTGGGTGAAAGTACCTACCTGAGCAGGGTCGCACGAGCCGGTATTGACGTAAGTAGTGTCGATGTCAAAGACCGCAAGGGTGGTTACTACGATGCTGTCGCAGCCGTGAACCGATAGGAGGCTGTCGCGATAGGTGCCCGATGTTTTTCTATAGGCGCCTTGCAAGAAAATAGAGTCTCCTCTGCAGATTTGTGCCGACCGATTTACGGTGTAAAGCGGGTGTACCACGGCAACGGCAGAGCCGCTCACTACGGCCTGGCAAGCCGGCGTTGAGCCGTCGAGGGCGTCTATCAAAGAGTAGTTGGTACTCGTCGTAGGTGCTAGGCGAACAGTATGTCCACTTTGGACGCCGCTTAAAGTATCCTGTACGGGGCCTGCCGACCAAATGATGGTGAAAGGCCCGTTGCCGGTAGTGGTAAACGTCAGGGCAATAGTGTCGCCCAAGCATATTTCCCCGCCTCCGCCAAGCGATACCGTAGGTAGAGGCGCCACCTGTACCGAGCGGCAAATAGGCGGTATGGCACCACAGGCGTTGGACACCTGCACGCACACCTGCCCGCTGGAGGCGTTGGCAAAGTCTATCTGCACGGAGTCGTTGGCCCCGGTGAGCACTGCCCCAGGTGGCACCGTCCAGGAGTAGTTCGTGCCTACTTGGATGGTGTCCAGCGTAAACAGATAAGGCCCACCGTTGGAACATACAGCAGCAGGCCCGCTCATTTGAGGCGGCACAATGGGCTGCTGCACCACAATAGGCATACAGGCCGGCGGTGAAGCGCCACAAGCGTTATCGGCAGTTACGCACAATTGCCCCGTAACGAGCGAGTCCCAGGTGATGCGGATAGAGTCAGGACTCATCTGGTTGATCTGCACTCCCGGCGGCGCCGTCCAAGTGAAAGAGGTGGGAGCCGGACTGCCCACCGGTCGCACTACGTACAACTCCGTGGAGTCGCCACATGGATTAGGGTTGCCCAAAAGCAAGGGCCTCTGGGGCTTCGAGTAATCCGCCGAAACCGTTACACAGGAAGTATCTCGACAATAGACCCCTCCTCTTGTGTGGCTGACGATGAGGCAATACTGCCCCGGCTGGTTCACCTGTACGGTAGATTGGTTGGCCGGCCCCACAATGCCGGGCCCCGTCCAGTTGTACAGTGTCAGGCCGCCGAACTGGGCAGCCGAATTAAGAGGCGACATGGAGCCATCCAGGGTAATGACCTTGTTCTGGTCGCAATCTAAGATGCCCGGTGGTTTAATGATGGATTTGGGCTCCATGACGGCCAAGAAGAAGTTGATGATACTGTCGCATCCTCTATAGCCTTTACATACGTGATTATAGCCGCCGGTTTGTGTGTACTCCTCTTCGCAAACGATGTGCGAACCCGGCGCACATTTGTTTATTTGAAACAGCGGCGAGTTGTATGTAGGTACGGGGATGATTCGGCAGGTTACTACACTATCGCAACCTTGATAAGTCTGAAAGGTAGTGTTGTAGGTCCCGCCGGCTTGATAAGTGTTTCCGGCGCATTCTACCGTCTGACCGGCGCAGAGGAACAGCTCTACCGTAGTCGCCTCCCGGCGGCCGATTTCAATTTGACGGCAGTTTTGATTGTCGCAAGTAGGGCTGGCCACGCAAACTTCTACCGGGCCCTGATAATTAGGGTTCCAGTTGATGGCCGTAGTATTGGTATTATTAAATGACCCGACAAATGTGCCGGCGTTAGGCGGATTGATGCTCCAATTACCGGGCAGGTTGCTGGTCAAGGTACTAGGGCCGGCCGGCAGACATACGCGCGGAGGAGCATTAACGATGCGCGGAGCATTGCCGTTAATAACAAAACTGCAGTGTGCTCCTGCACAGCCGTCCACCATTAAAAAATACACCTGCCCGGGCACTAAGTTAGCACCCGTGATAGTGTACTGACCTCCGGGGTTCATGCCCGTAACACAGGGACCCATAAAGGTAAAATTGACGCAGTCGTTTGAACCCAGCACGGCTGCCTGCAGGCAACTCCCTTGCGTACAGTTGAGCACCTCGAACGTAAACGATACCGACGGGGCATCGGCCGTGAAGGCAAACCAGATGTTGTTCTCTATAGTTGTGCACCAAGACGGAGGGAACGACTCGGGAACGGTGGCCGAAGTGGCACCTTCGTAGCAGTTCAGGGCAGCGGGATTAGGCAAAATGCACGCCGTTTGTGCATTAGTTGACGGCGTGGGCGTCGTGCACGGCGCACCCATACACTGTGCCTTTGCCCGCTCGACAAGCGGCGCCAGACAGGTAAGCGTCCCAAGGAACAAAAAGGCTGCGACTTTTAGCCGCAGCTCCACAGCAGTAGTAAAACTCATAGCAGAAACGTGTAAATGTAGTTTGAGCGATAATCAAGAATTAAAATTGGAGTGGGCGCATAAAAGTAGGTCTGATTTTTGAATTGCTATCACTCCGAACATAGTCTTACCGGCAGATACGCTTACCCTCGCCGTGCGCTGCTCGATAATATGCTCGAAATGGTTTACATATAAATACTCTGTTTTTTTGTAAAAAAGAAGGCCTTTTAAGCGCCGTAATTCAAGCGGTTGAACGTTTGGGAAAAAATGTCGCCGAGCAGTCGAAAAATGACAAAAGAGTCCGCCGCTGGCGGCGCTTGGTTAATTTTGAGCATCTTCGAGGTAGCTCGCGTGAGAGTTGCCTTATCTGTAATCCCACTGCATATTGTCTCTGTCCATCTCTAAACCTACCCAGTTATGCGTTTTCTACTGCTTATCTCACTTGTGGCCCTAAGCGTTGCTGCCGGCGCGCAGCTACCCTCGAGCGGGCCGTTTCCTTGCCCAAAACCGTTTATAGGAGGAGCGCTGTTTTGTCAATCGGCCTGTGTGCTGTGCGATTTCGACACCATAGTCGATCAGGCCAACATCCCGTTGCCACCGCCGTTGCCCTCTCAGCCGCCGCCCGCCTTTACCTTTTGTGCGCAAGGCTCACCGCCTATGGTGCTGGAGCGCCCGCGGTGGTACGGCTTCATCGCCGGCTCGGAGTCTATCGGCTTTTGGATTAGAAACTTGGGCTGCTCCTCCGGTACCGATATCGAGGCGGCCATCGCCGTCGGGTGCGAATTTCCGAACGTTGCCCTGACCTGTGGGCCCGTCGATCCGCTTAACCCGTTGGTAATAGCCACCGGCCTGACGATAGGCCGCGTGTATTATTTGGTGGTAGACGGGGTAAACGACGCCCAGTGCCGATTTGAAATTCGATTGGCCTTCGGCTCGACGAAGATACCCCTCGGCCCTATCGACACGATCCAAGGCCTGAAGCAGGTGTGCCCTAATGCCGTCACCACGTACTCGTTGCCACCCGTTCCAGGAGCCATTTCGTATACCTGGACTACCCCACCTAATACTAAGATTAACGGCGGTAACAACAACGTCATTACCCTGCCGGCCACGCCAAATGTTCCCTCTACCATCCAGGTAGAATTCGCCAACCAGGGCGGAGCCATCTGCGCAACCGCCAACAGTGCTTGCGACACGCCGAAAACTACATGTATCTTGGTGACCAACCAGCCGCTGCCCATCACGCAACTGCCCGATTTGCGCGTGTGCTTTGAAGAACTGCCCTTTTTCTGGGAGGAAGAGCCCTTTACGGCGATCTCCACACCGGGAACCTACACGCTCACCTCCTCTCCCTATACTTCCTATTTGGGCTGCGATAGTATCGTGCGGCAGCGCATCATTGCCCAGCCGCGTAAGCAGCGCATCCTGCCGCTGACGCGCCTGTGCAACGAGGAGTGCTTGGAGGTCAACGGCTTTCCTTACTGCGACTCGGGTAACTACCAGGAGATCATGACGGCCGAAGACGGCTGTGACAGCACCGTCATTTTCTCCATTATCAAGGTGCGTGCCCGCGCAGGCATTCAAAAGCCCGACACCGTCAACTGCCGACGACCCATAGTTACCCTGCGCGCCGATAGCCTCACTACTACGGGCAACTCGGTCTTTTACAAGTGGTTGGACAACTTAGGCAACACCATCAGCACTACCAAAACGGCAGATGTTACTACCGCCGGGCCGTTCTACTTTATCGTTAACAACGTCAGCGGAGGTATCATCTGCTCCGACACGGCAGAGGTTACCGTGCCGGTCAACGTCGCCATTCCCAACGCTAACGGCGGCCCCGACCGCGTCATTACGTGTGAGGTGCCGGTCATTACGCTGCAAGGCGTAGGACCGGTAGGGCCGCAATATTCCTATCTGTGGATTGCCTTACAGGGTGGCAACATCGTCTCCGGAAGCACTACCCTCAATCCCGTGGTGAATGCGGCCGGTCGCTATCGGCTGCGGGTGACCAATGAAATCAATGGCTGTACCCAAACGGACGACGTCATCGTGACGGCAACTACGACCCCTCCGGCAGCGAGTGCTACCGGCGGAACCATCTCCTGCGCGGTGACCAGCACAACGCTTTCCGTCACTACTGATGCCGCCAATCCCACCTTTAGCTGGAGCGGGCCGGGCAACTTCTCCTCGTCTGCCCAAACGCCTGTGGTGAGTGCGCCGGGCACCTATAGCGTCACCGTACGCGACGGCAACACCGGTTGCACCAACTCGGCTGTCGCCGTCGTGGCGGCCGACACGCTGCGCCCGGGTGCTTCGGCTACCGGTGGCGAGCTGAACTGCATTTTTGAACAAGTACAGCTCGGCGGCTCGTCGCCTTCGAGCAATTCCACCTTTGCCTGGAGTGGCCCGGGCGGCTTCTCCTCCAACGCGCCCAATCCAACGGTTAATCTGCCGGGTAGCTACGTGCTCACCGTTACAGGGCCCAACGGCTGCACCAGTACGGCCGTCGCACCGGTAACGATAGACACCGTAGCTCCTCAAGCCGACGCTTCCGTATTGGGCAACCTGAACTGCAAAAACGCCACCGTCAGTCTCATCGCCTCGAGCAATCTGCCCCTTTCCCAACGCACGCACCTGTGGCGCCGCCCGGATGGAGTAGAGTTCAATACCGGCAATATCCCTACTTTTGAAGTCAACACCCCCGGTGTGTACACATTGGTTATTACCAACGAAGGAAACGGCTGTACGGCCAGCGCTACGGTGTCGGTAGTGCAATATCCGCCGGTGTCGGTTAGCGTAGAGGAAACCGTCCCGGTTACCTGTTTCGGCCAGGCGAACGGCAGCGCTACGGTGTCGCCTACGGGAGGGAACGGCACTTATACCTTCCAATGGAGCACAGGCACTAATACGGCCGTCGCCACAGGACTGCAGGCCGGCACCTATACCGTGACGGTCACCGACGGTGAGGGCTGCTCGTCAACGGCTACCGTCTCTATTACCCAGCCTCCGCTGCTAACGGTGAACGTGAACAGTACGCCTCAGATGTCAAACGGTGCGACCGACGGGACGGCAACGGCTACTGCTGCCGGCGGAACGCCGGATTATTCCTACTTGTGGAACACGGGCGACACGACGGCCGTCATAGAAAACCTCGCTCCCGGAGCCTATACCGTTACGGTGACGGACGCTAACGGCTGCACGGCCGTGGGCTTGGCCAACGTTAGCGCCTACGACTGTACCATTGACATAGAGGTAAGAACACAAAATGTCTCCTGCAAGGGCGTCGCAGACGGACAGGCAGAAGTGATTGCTCTACAGGGCGTCGCCCCCTTTATTTACACTTGGAGCACCGGCGATACTACGGCGGTCATTACCGCTCTGGCTCCCGGCGTATACACCGTGGAAGTGCTCGACGCCGCTAATTGCCCAGAGATAGCCTCCATTACCATTGTCGAACCCTCTGCCTTGGTCCTGAACGTTAGCTCTGTCAACATGAGCGGACCGGCTACTCAAGACGGCTCGGCCACCGCAGAGGCTGTGGGTGGAACGCCTCCCTATACTTATGCGTGGAGCACCGGCGATACGCTTGCTGCGATTACCGGCCTCGGCGCCGGGGAGTACACCGTTACGGTTACGGATGCCAATGGCTGCACGGCCGAAGAGACGGTGGAAATCTTACCCGGTAATTGCGGCGTTACCACCGTCGTTTTGGCCAATGCCGTCCTTTGCCACGGCGAGGCCAGCGGTAGCGCTTCCGTGGTGGTGACAGGAGGGAACCCGCCCTTCTCTTACCGCTGGAGCTCCGGAGGCACCGGACAGACGGAAACGAATTTGCCCGCAGGCACCTATACCGTCACCATAACCGACGTCAACGGCTGCGAAGTAACCGACCAGACGACCCTTTCAGAGCCGCCGCCGCTTGCCATAGAGCTGGTGTCCGTCACCAACACCGAGTGCTTGGGGCGTCCGGAGGGCAGCGCCGCGGTGAACGCCGACGGCGGTGTGGGCAACTTCACCTACCGCTGGAGCAACAACGCCATTGGGCCCGAAGCCACCGGCCTGTTTCCGGGCACCTATACCATTACGGCTACCGATGCCAACGGCTGCACCATCACCACGCAAGCAACCGTAGAGGTCACCGATACCGAGCCGCCCGCCATTGTGGGCGACTCTCTTCCCATTTTCCTCGGGCCCTCCGGCAGCGTCACCGTCGACCAACAAAATCTGCCCGGCCTGTCTATTACCGACAACTGTGGCATCAGTTCAGTAGTTTTTGAGCCAAAAGTCTTCACTTGCGCCGATGTGGGCCGGCAAATATTGGTTGTCACCGCCACGGACGAGGTCGGCAACACCACCACCGCCACCATCACCGTTATCGTGCGCGACACCTTGCCGCCCAAGCTCACTTGTCCTAAAAGCGTCATCCGCTGCTTCGGCGATGACGTCGTGCTCTATCCCGCTCCCGTTGCGGTGGACAACTGTCTGGGCATCGGTGGTTTCTTCGACTTGGTCGAAGGGCTGCCCAGCGGCTCCCAGTTCCCCGTCGGCACCACGCCCGTCATTTACAGCTATACCGACGCCGGCGGCAATGTGGGCACTTGTACCTTCGAGGTAACGGTGTTGACGGAGCTGGTGGTCACCTTGGATACCATCCTGCCCGACAAGGGCGGCCTGGGTATTGGAGCAGTGCGCATCAACGTCGGCGGAAGCTTGCCCCCTTACACGTTCGAGTGGCTTAGAAACGGGCAGCCCTTCCCGGCTACTACTCAAAACCTCGACAGCGTGAACAACGGGGCCTACACCGTCATTGTAACGGATGAACTGGGTTGTACCGCCGTCGCCGGCCCCTTCGTCGTGGACAGCCTGGTGAACACCCGCCATCAGCCCGGTTGGGCCAACGGCCTGCTCATCATGCCCAATCCCACATCCGGCCTCCTATCGGTCATCTTCCCCGAGCCGGTGCTCGCCGATGTACAACTGGCCGTCTTTGACCTCACCGGTCGCCTGGTGTTCCGGCAAGGCGTGGAGGCACCTTACCGCTTTTCGGTAGACCTTTCCGACTTGCCCGATGGCCTGTACACCCTGCTGCTGCAGGTGCACGACCAAACAATAGCGCGTAAAGTCGTTGTGAGCAAGAAGTACTGACCGCTCGACCTTTGCACCCCTATTCGCCGCTTTTCTCCGCCCCTGTGAGAAAAGCGGCGTTTTTTTGCACCCGCACCGCAGCTCTGCCGCCTATGCTCATCTCCGCCATCGCAGCCGTCGCCCGAAACGGCGTCATCGGCCAAAACAATCAAATACCTTGGCGTCTGCCCGCCGACCTGGCGTACTTCAAGCGAGTTACCACCGGCCACTGCATCCTCATGGGGCGGAACAGCTTCCAAAGCATCGGACGCCCCCTGCCCGGGCGAACCAACATTGTCATCACCCGAGACCCTGCCTTTTGCGCAGAAGAAGTGCTCGTGGCACACTCCGTAGAGCAGGCCCTCCAAATGGCACGCGAAAGCGGTGAAACAGAGGCCTTTATCATCGGCGGTGGCGAAATTTACCGCGAAAGCCTCCCGCTGTGGGACCGCCTCTACCTTACCGAGGTGGACATCACGCCCGAGGGCGACGTTTTTTTTCCGCCCCTAAACGACGGCGCCTGGCGCGAGGTGTGGCGCGAGGCGCACGAGCCCGACGCCAAAAACCCTTATCGCTATACCTTTCGGGTGTTGGAGCGCGTACGCCCGGAAGACCGTTGATGGTTGTGCAAAAGAAGCCTGCCGGACAGTGCTCGGGCGCATCACCGGCCGTTTTCCTAAAGTAGCCGGTGTCCGCGCCGGCGCTTATTGTACATCCTTGCCGTCAGCTCTAAGGCCACGAACGCCGCATTTTTCCCAGACATACTGTCCTACCTGTCGGCCATTCAAACGGCCGCTCTCATTGCCGTGGCGGTAATGGATGCCGCCGTAGAGACGACTTATAGCGGCTTGGTCGGCGGCTTCGTAGAAGGAGCCAAAGGTGCGAGGCGCCATACCGAATTCTACCTCTGTGCTATCGGTGAAAGAGAAGGGCTCGCCAAAGAGACGGGTCAACACGGTAGCCGCTGCTGCCGATAGGGTAGCGTGCCCGCTGGTATGTTCGGGGAAGGGCGGAGACTCGATGAAAGGATGCCAGTCGGGGTCGATATGCCGATTGATATAGGTCTCCGGGCGCAGCAGTACGCTGGTGTACTTTTCCGCCCAGCAGCTGATAAAGGCGTCGGCTATGGCAAGGGCCACTAAGGCGTACGCTTCGGCCGACCGTATCAAGGAGGCGTCTACTTTTCGGCAAGCATGGGCGGTGATATTCATCCAATGCCCGGCCGGACTGATTTTTTTAAGGGCCACCATAAGGTGCCCTGCAGTTGTCACCTCGAAGGGGTTGCAGTCCCAGTACAAAGCCGTCTCTCGCTCGAAGTCGCTCAGTGCCTTGCTTATCTGATAAACCTCTAAAGCTGCCTTGTAAAAAGCACTGTTCTTGTCTTCACTATAGGGTATAGGAGGGTTGGGTTTGAACTGACGGGCAGAATCGAGCACCCAGGGGCGAATGCTCTTCCAGTACGGCTCCAAGGCATCGGCGTGTTGAGGCGGGGTGGGCACCCAGCGGGCAGGGTCCTTAGCATTAATGGTAAACTTGGGCATGCTCCGCGTCTGAGCGTAGTTGTCGTCTTTCGACCATTCGAGTATATGGCCGGCTACAGCTTCTCCGTAGGCAACCGAACGCTGGTACACCGGGCGCGGAATGCGCATGCGATTAAACTCGGCAAAAACGGAGTCCTGTAGGGCGTCCATACTCCATTCCGAAAAAACCAGCTGGCGCCCTACCTTCATAAGGGCCACCATAGAAGCCAGCGGAAAGCAGTATTCTTGCCCCTCTTCGGGTTGAGGACATGCTTTTAACCCATTTAGCCGACCGGCCAAGGAGGCGTAACCCGCATACCCCGGGCGCAAGGCTTCATATGCCGCCACGGCAGAATAGGCGTAAATGCGCGAGGCCACCGGCGGAGAGAAAATGTCGTGGCGCATGATGTCGGTGATGCGGCGCATTCCGCGGTGCAAGATCTCGGCGTTCTCCGCCTCGGCTCGGTAGTCGTCTGAATCGCAGCCACCGTTTAAAACAAGGGAGGCACCGGCTATTAGCAAAAGGGCAAGTGTCTTTCTCATCTGCATAGAGTGATGGTTTTAACCGACGACAAATGGCGCACAAAGGTATTAGAGCGCTGCCATTCGGCAAGGAAAAGAGCGCCGGCTATTTATCGGCGATGTCCTCGCGGGCACAGAAAGCCCCTCATGTCGTCCTGTCGCCTCGCTAAAGGCGGTTTTACGCTATTTTGCGGCGAAATACTGCGCCGTTTCATCGCTTACTCGACGGCTTTGAACCTAAGCGAAGCCGGACATAAGCCATTCTTCGGCTCGGCAACCCTGCCGTGTTTGGAGTGCGGGTGATGAGCATCAGCTCCTCTTTTAGTGCCGATCGGCCGCTGAGGTGCGAACTTGTTTTTACCTTGGGCGTTGTTTTTCCGACTGTTGCAAACACATTAACCGATAACGATTATGAAACGCGAAAGCATTTTGTTGGGTCTTTTGGGTGGGCTGGCGCTGGGCGCGGTATTGGGTATTTTGTTCGCTCCGGACAAGGGCGAGCGCACGCGAGAGCGCTTGCGTCGAAAAGGCGAGGAGTATTTGGACGAAGTGCGCGAAAAGCTCGACGACCTGGTGGAAGAGATGACGGAGCGCTTCGAGCAGGTGGTGCGAGAGGCTACCGGAGGGCCTCGAGCGAGCGCAGAAGAAGCGGGAGAGGAGGGCGCGGCCCGCGGGTAAAGGGCGTTTTGCCTTCAAGGGCCGTTGCATATCCTGTCGCCGCTCTCTGCGTCTAAAAGGGCAAAGTAGTTCGTCGGGTTGATAGAGCTGTGCAGCACGTAGCGTGGCAATACGCGAATCCTCTGCCTTAGGAGCAGCTCGATATCTTCGGGCAGGTCGGGCGGTTGAAGGGCGAAGAAGCGCAGGGTGAGCACCTGACCGCTGCATGAGGTGAGGACGGCGGAGAGTATAAGCCGTTCTTTTTCGCGGCTTTCGTCGAAAAAGTCGGCGAAGGGCAGTTCGCTCAATTGGGCGACGCTGTTTAGCCAAAATTGCAGCTTAGGCGGAAGGGCGAGCTCGGCGGAGTCGGGGTGATGGTTTTCCTCCCAAACGAAGATGCTGTCGTTGGGTCGCCGGAGTTCGATGCGGCAGATAGGGTGGAGGGGAGAGGGCAAGATTTGGCGGTTGCGAAAATCGTCCAGCGTTCGGTCAAAAGGCGTTCTCAGCGCGCCGTGAGCGCGGTAGGGGCTTTTGTTTGGGACAAAACGGACGAGGGTTTGAGGTCCATTTGGCGCCAAGAGCTGTGGGCCGATTTGGAGGGATAGGGTAGGGCGCCGCTCGGCGTATACGTGTACGAATAGGGGAGCATCATCTGCGTTTAGCACGCGTCGGTCGGTGGCGTCGAGCTGTTTTAGGGGGATGGGTTGGGTGAGGAGTCGCAGGAGGTTTTGGGCGGTGTCGGGGTGAAGAAACACGGTTCGGCCGCTTTGTTCGGCCGTCCATCCCAAGGGGGTGCGCTCGAGCAGCAGCTCGGTGCCGTCGGCCCGGTCGATGCGGATGCGGTAGATGTCTTCGGCCGGTAGCTTCACCAGCGGTGCTCCTACCGTTTCTCGGCAATGCCACGGTATTTGGCGGAGAATGAGGCCTAAGAGCAGCACGCTCATGAAAATCAGGACTAGGTGCTTGTTTTTCATGGCTTTTCGTCCGAATTACTTCTTTTTTTTCTTTCGCTGCTTTTCAAACCACGCTTCGGCGGCTTCAATTTCGGCGAGGACGTCGCGCCACTTATTGGGCACGTCTTCGCTAAGGTGCAGGGTTTCTTCGTACGTTTCGGCGTCTATGTCGAGCACGGCAATGGGTTTTCCCAGGTAAGCTTCGATGCGCTGCAGCAGCGCTCTTTCTTCTGGGCTGCAGAAGGAGATGGCCTGGCCTTTTCGGTGGCCGCGACCTGTTCGGCCGACGCGGTGCACGTAGTTTTCGGGTATTTCCGGCAAGTCGTAATTGATGACAAAGTCCACATCGGGGATGTCGATACCGCGTGCGCTAACGTCGGTGGCGATAAGGGCGCGCAGCCGGCCGTCTTTAAATTGCTCTAACGCTTGGATGCGCTCCTGCTGGTCTTTGGCGCCGTGCAGGCACAGGGTGTGCAGTCCTACGCGCTCCATGGCTTTTTGCACGCGCTCGGCGCGCACGCGGGTGCGGACGAAGGCCAGTACCTTGTCCTCCGGGTGTTCGCGCAGGAAGCGCTCTAAAAAGAAGCGCTTGTCGTCCATGCGGATAAAGGCCACGGCGTGCTGCACGTTCTTAGACACCGGATCTTTGGGCGAAATGTGGATGCGGATGGCGTTGCTGCGCACCAGCGAGTAGGCTAGGCGCTTGATGTCCTCGTCTATGGTAGCCGAGAAAAACAGGGTTTGTCGGCGGTGGGGTAGGCGCTTAATCAGGTCTTGGAGGTCTTGCAAAAAGCCGAGTTTGAGCATGTGGTCGGCTTCGTCTACCGCTAAAATGTGCACCCCCTCGAGCGAAAGGAAGCCCTGGCTGTGTAGGTCGAATAGGCGCCCAGGGGTGGCAACTACGATATCTACGCCCTTCAGCAGGCGGGCTATTTGAGGATCTTGTTCTACGCCGCCGAAGAGATCTAAAACGCGCACTCGGGTATGGCGGCAGAGCGCCTGAAAGACGCCGGCAATTTGTATGGCCAGTTCGCGCGTCGGCTCTAACACGACGCAGCGCACTCCCGGTGAACGCGCCGAGCGCTTGGCCGCGTGTAGGCGATGCACCAGAGGGATGGCAAAAGCCGCCGTCTTACCTGTGCCCGTTTGGGCTACGGCCAACACATCTTCTCCGCGGAGAATAGGCGGAATAGCCTTGTACTGGATGTCGGTAGGCTTGCTCCAGCCCAACTGGGCCAAGTTGTGTTTAATCTCGTCTGCAATAGGATATTCGTTAAAACGCATACTTCGGCTTTTGATAAGGGTAAAAGAATGCGGTCAAGCGGCATCTACGAGCTACGGCGCCTTAGCCGAGCCAGATAAAAGCCATCGAAGCCCTCTTCTTGTGGCCATATCGTCCGCTCATACTCCAGCTCGAAGGAGTGCCCTGTGGGAGAGTCCAGGAAGGTGCGGATCTGCTGTTGATTTTCGGAAGGCAGGAGGCTACAGGTGGCGTACACCATGAGTCCGCCGGGCTTTACGATGCGGCAGTACTGTTGAAGGATGCGCTGTTGAGTAGTCTGAAGGTTCTCGAGCATTTCCGGTGAGAGTTTCCATTTACCGTCTGGGTTTCGGCGCCAAACACCTAGGCCGCTGCACGGAACGTCCAAGAGGAGGCGGTCGGCCGACTCGTACAGGCGTTTGATGGTTTTCGAGTTTTCAATAATACGGGTTTCAATGTTGTGCGCTCCGGCACGCCGGGCGCGCTTGCGCAGCTCGTCGAGTTTCCAGGCCAAGGTGTCCAAGGCGAGGATTTGGCCTTTGCCCTGCATTAGGGTGGCGAGGTGCAGGGTTTTTCCACCGCCTCCTGCGCAGGCATCCACTACGCGCATGCCGGGCTGTGCGTCGAGGAGGGGAGCCACTTGCTGGCTGCTGTAGTCCTGTACCTCAAAGAGGCCTTCTCGGAAGGCTTTGGTTTGAAAAACGTTTTGTCGGCGCAGCAGTACCAAGGCGTCCGCCGCGCCATGGGGCCGGGTTGCTATACCTTCAAGGGCGAGGCGCTGCCGGAGAGCGTCGCGCGTGGCTTTCAGGCGGTTGGTGCGCAAGACGACCTCTGCCGGTTGGTTGAGCCATGCCAGCGTCTCGTCCCAGCGTTCGCCTAATTGCTCTTGGCCTATGTTGTCCAGCCAGTCGGGTATACTTTCGCGGTATGGGCGGAGCGCACATAATTGCCGGGCGCGCCGGCGTATGGTCTGAGGATGCAAAGAGCGCCATTCCGCCAAGGCGTCCGGCTCTTCCTTGCCCGTTTGGAGAATCAAGTGAATGCCCACCAACTGCCAAAAATGCTTCTCTTCGGTAGGTGCCTCTCCCAAAATGGCGCTGTACAAGCGGTAATGGCGCACGATTTCATAGGTCGTCTCGGCAATAAAGGCTCGGTCGCGACTTCCGGCTTTTGGGTGGTGCCTCAAAGTGTACTCGATGACGCGGTCGGCATGCCTGTTTTCTACGAAAATAGCCCGTAGCGCTTGAGCGACAGCGCGCACCAATAAGGGTCTAACCGTAGAGGCAAAAGCAGACATGATACGAGGCAAAGCTACGATGTCCGGCGCGAAGTCAGCCGGTGCCGGCGATAATACCGAGCCGATTTACCTTTACCACTTATTCATGTATCCGGCGAAAGTACTTCTCTTTGGCGAATACCTCGTCTTGCTCGGCGTGCGCGCCTTAACGCTGCCCTTGGAACGCTTTGGCGGCGAATGGGCATGGAACTCGGCCGAAGACGGCCTTCAAGAGGAGCTGCGGGCTTTCGCTCACAGCGAGGCCATAGCCGGCATCCCTGCCTTAGATGTCCGCGCCTTTCGGCAAGAGGTGGCTCAGGGACTGTTCTTTCGCTCGAATATTCCTAGGGGTTACGGACTGGGCAGCTCGGGAGCGCTCTGTGCCGCCGTGTACGACCGCTACGCGACGACCAAAACAGACGACCTGATTGTCCTAAAACAGCTCTTTGCCCGTATGGAAGCCTTCTTTCACGGCCGGAGCTCCGGTATTGACCCGCTGACCAGCTACGTGCGCCGGCCGCTTTTGGTGCGCGGGCAAGAGGATGTGCGTTTCTTCGAGCAACAGCCTTGGCATGGACCTACGCCGGCTGTTTTCCTATTCGACACGGGACAGGAGCGCCAGACGGGCCCATTGGTGCAGTGGTTTGTAGAGCAGTGCCGCCATCGCGATTTTGCGGCGCGCATAGAAGACGAACTGTTGCCCACTCACGAGGCGCTCATAGAGGCCTGGCAGACCGGTGCAAGCGCGCAACTGTGGCCTCTGCTGCGACGGCTTTCGGCTTTTCAACTACAACACTGGCAGCCAATGATACCCGAACAATGGCGCCCGCTGTGGGCGGAGCTGATGGCGAGCGATGAAGTCCTGTTCAAAATATGCGGAGCAGGTGGCGGTGGCTTTTTACTCCTCTTTGGCCGAACGGCAGAAAGCGTACAGCGCCTTTTAGGCCATTATGCGCCCATTCGGATATTATGAGCTTGTCGCCCGAACAAGAGGACTTTTGCGCGCGCTACCTTACAGCTGCCTGTTCTCCGGCTTCATTGGCGAGCGCATCTTTTCTTCTTCGGCCTCTTTTCTCACCTTTGTGCAATGACTCCGTCAAGCGGGAATCTTACTCTTGCTGTGGCGAGCGGGTTTTGGCATGAAGAAAAGACAGAACGAGCCCTGTTTTACAATAGATTTTTCTACGGCCGTCCTCCTGGTGATTGTGGTGCTGGCGTTGGGGCGCGACCTGATAGCGAACGGGCGACCTTTGTATTGTCGCATCAACGGAGAGGCGTTTTTTCCGGGGTTGCGCTCGGTGTGGCGCGATCCTGCCTTTCCCTACGGGCATCCGGTTTTAGACTCCATTCAGCGGCACTTTTTATGGCGTCTCTATCCCTATGATGCAGCCGTGTTCGCGCCTATAGCCTTTTCGCCGGGCGAGCTGCCCACACGCCCGGACACTACCGTGCGGCAGGCATTGCCGGGAGCCCGCCATCCTCTTCGTGGAGAACGCGTGTTGCGGCATTGGCTGGGCACCGATGCCCAAGGATACGATGTAGCCGCCGGCTTGGTGGGAGGAGCGCGCGTGGCGGTACAGGTGGGCAGCCTGGCTACCTGTCTGGCCTTTGGTGTGGGGGTGTTATTAGGAGCCTTTGCCGGCTATTGGGGCGACGACCGGCTGCGCCTTTCTCGCGGCACGCTAATAGCCTTATTGCTTGCCCTGCCTGTGGCCGTGTTTTACGCGCAGGCAACGGCTGTGGTGCTGTCGCACTTTTCCGCTTTAGGGCGCTTGGTGGCAGCAGTTTGTGCGGCAGGAGTGGTGATGGTTCTGGCCGAAATGGCCGGCCGTTGGCTGGGGCGGTGGCCGTTCTTAGGGCGAACGGTGGTCATCCCTGTAGACCTCATTATTATGCGGCTGGCAGAGGCCTTCTTAGCCGTTCCGGGGCTGCTGGCCGTCATAGCCTTTGCCGCCTTGCTGCGCGAGCAAACGCAAACGCTGTGGGCAATGATTGCACTGGTTGGCTTATTTAGTTGGCCTGGCGTGGCGCTGTTCGTTCGGGCAGAGATGCTTCGCGTGCGCGAAATGGATTACATCACTGCCGCTCGCAGCCTGGGCATGTCTTCCAGCCGTATTTTGTTGCGCCATGCGCTGCCCAATGCGCTGCAGACGGCCTACACGGTATTCGCCTTGGGAGTGGCCAATGCTATCCTACTGGAGGCTTCTCTGTCCTTTTTGGGCTACGGCAGCCAGCACTTGTCCGGCGCTACGTGGGGAAGCTTGCTGCAAAACGCCCGCACCAGCCCGCACTTATGGTGGGTCAGCCTGCCCCCAGGGCTGGCCATCTGCCTGACCGTGATGGCCCTTCAACTCATCGGGGACCGCCTGGGTACTATGAGGCGGCTAACTTGAACTTTACGTGAAAAGGCTTGTTGCTATCTCTCGTTTGACATAAGCCCAAGAGCCGGAGTTCGTCTCTTGTCGGCCGTTTTGTCGAAACTTTTTTCTGCTCGCTGGTCTGCAAACACCCTAATTAGAGGGAAGCCGCCAACTTTCTATAGATGAAAACACCCTACATTTTGCTTCATATGTGGCGACGGTACGCTGATTATTTCCGGGTGGTGCTTCTGGGAGGACTTTTTTTCTTCCCTTTTTTGGGTGGCGTACATCTATTCGACTGGGATGAGATCAATTTCGCCGAATGTGCCCGCGAAATGCTACTGACGGGTGATTTTCTGCGCCCTCAGGTGGACTTCGAGCCGTTTTTCGAGAAGCCGCCGTTATTCATCTGGTTGCAGGCGCTTTCGATGCAGATCTTCGGCGTCAACGAGTTCGCTGCGCGCTTTCCCAATGCCGTCGCCGGTGTCATTGTGCTGACGCTGAGCTATCATTTAGGGCGCCGTTTGCACGACCGCCTTTTCGGTTGGCTGTGGGCGTTGGCGTGGCTGGGCAGCCTGTTGCCGCATCTGTATTTTCGCAGCGGCATCATCGACCCGTGGTTCAACCTGTTCATCTTTGCGGGTTTGTGGGGGTTCATCGAATTTCGCTGGCTCTTCTTTACCCGTTCCAAAGAGCGTACCTTTTGGCAGCGCTATCGCTATTTGCTTTTAGGTGGCTGGGCGCTGGGGCTGGGTATCTTAACCAAAGGGCCGGTGGCCTATTTGATCGCCTTACTGGTCCTTATGCTGTATTGGGCGCGATACAAGTTTCGCAACCCCAGCTTCTTTTACCATTTCGTACTCTTTAGCTTGGCGGCTTTTTCGGTATCTGCGCTGTGGTTTGCTCTGGAGACCATTCTTCACGGGCCTAAGTTTATAGAGGAATTTATCGCCTACCAAATACGCCTCTTGACGACTCCCGACAGTGGACACGGTGGCTTTTTCGGCTACCACGCGGTAGTGCTTCTCATGGGGTGTTTTCCGATTTCGGTTTTTGCTTTGCCGAATTTGTGGGGCGACCATCAGCCGGAGGATGAGGTGTTGGAGTCGCACACGTTGGCCATATGCCAGCGAGCCGACCTGACTGCGTGGATGCAACTGCTCTTTTGGGTAGTGCTGGTTTTATTTAGCCTTGTGCGGACGAAGATTGTGCACTATTCTTCACTGGCCTATTATCCGCTGACGTATTTGGGAGCATATACGATATGGCGCGCAGTTCACTGGGATGTTCGCCCGCGCGTGGTAGGGCTGTTGCTGCCCGTAATAGGCGTGCTGATAGCTGCTGTTCAGATGTTGTTGCCGTGGTTGGGCAATAACCCTCACGTGTTGCGCCCTTTGCTGGCCAAAGACCCTTTTGCCCTGGCGCGGCTGGAGGTACAGGTGAGCTGGCACTGGTGGCATGCCGTTCCGGGCGCTCTTTTGCTCGCAGGTACGGTGTGGGCCGGTCGCCTTTGGTCGAAGAATAAGCCCTGGCCGGCGGCGAAGGTTCTTTTCTCCTCAGGAGCTCTCTTTACGGCGCTGGCACTCATGTGGTGCATCCGCAATATCGAGCAGTACAGCCAGGGCAGCACGATTGCGTTTTACAAAAGCATCGCCGACGAAGATTGTTTCGTCAAGACGGTGGGCTTTAAGAGCTACGCCCACCTTTTTTACACTCAAAAGCCGCCCGTGTGCGATCCTATGATAGACGAATACCACAATTTAGCCTATGGGAACCCCGGCAAGAGGGTGTATTTCGTGGCTAAGATGACCAATTTGCAAGACCTTCCCACGGTGCCCGACTGTCGGGAGCTCTACCGTCAACACGGCATGGTGTACTTTGTGCGCATCCCGCCCGGGCTCACATTTGGTGAGCCGAGCGGAAAAGGCGGTTCCAATTAATTCCTTGCCGCAGGTTGGCGTTTTTGGTAGAGAAGAAGATGAAGAGCGGCTTGCCCACGATATGGTCTTCCGGCACATATCCCCAGATGCGCGAGTCCTCCGAGTTGTGGCGATTATCTCCCATCATCCAGTAGTAGTTTTGCCCAAAGGTGTAGGTGGGGCTGGGTTTTCCGTCGATGTAACAGGTGTCGCCGCGCATTTCCAGGCGATGGCCCTCGTAGACGCGTATGATGCGCTCGTAAAAGGGCAGGCTGGCGGGCGTGAGGGCTACCGTGGCGCCTTTTTTAGGGATGTAAATAGGCCCGAAATTGTCTACCGTCCAATCCCCGTATTGCCGAGCATCGTTGGGAAAGACGTAGCCCGGCCGCGGGCCGGGTTCGAAGCGCTCTATAACAATTCCCCACGACTTGATGGTGGTCACCTGTGCACTGTCGAGGTTATAGTAGCGGCGTACTTCGCCGTTGGGCAGCTCGATAGGGATGGCGTCGTTGAGGTTGACGCCGATTTCCTCCAGCTTTCGCAGGTTCAGCATTCCGCTTGGGCTTTGGAGGTAATAGGCAAACTGTAGGTGTCGCGGATTAACGGCCGGCTTTCCGTTGAGGTACACTTGGCCGTTGCGGATGAGGAGGCTATCGCCGGGTAGGCCGATGCAGCGCTTGATGTAGTGGTCTTTCTTGTCGATAGGCCGCGCTACTACGGGCGGTGTGGGCGGGAGCGGTCGGTTAAGGCGCCGCAGAAGCTCCATTTCGCGCCGCCATTGATAGATGTCGTACGTTCGGCCGGGCGTGATGATGACGCTGTCGCCGGCCGGGAAGTTGAAGACGACGGGTTCGTTATGGTCAATTTTTTCCAAGGCCGGCAGGCGAAAATAGGGCAGCGAGGGCTCGCGCAGATAAGACTCTCGGGCCAGTAGCCCCTCGGCTTGCTGACTAAAGCGGTTGTGCACAAGCGGAAATTGGAGCACCGTCATGGGGGTGCGTATGCCGTAATGGGCCTTGCTGACGAACAAGTAATCTCCCACCTTCAGGCTGCCTTCCATCGAGGACGTAGGGATGACAAACGCCTCTATGAGAAACATGCGAATGAATGCCGCGGCGAAGACGGCAAAGATGATGGCCTCCACCCATTCGCGAAGCGGAGACTTCTTGAAGATGTTGTTCGCCTCCAGTTTGCGCAGGGCAGCTTTATCGCCTTTAGCCTTCGCTTCGGCATATTGTTGATGAAAGGCGCGCTCTTGCTCCAGGATGGGCCCGTTGTATCGGGCGGCCGGGTCTCGTCCGATGAGAAAAAAAAGGATGGGCGCGTAAATAACGGCCAGCGCAGCATGCCCAAAAGAGTGTTTCCCAAAAGAGCGTGCCAGGTCTATGCACAGGCCGGCATAAACAAAGATGTTGACAATAGGGAAGAGAAGCCAGGCTGCGTAGATAGGGCGCCGTCCCACCAATTTGCACCACTCTACGGCGGCCAACCCCGGCACATAGGCTTTCCAGCCGGGTATGCCGGCTTTCTCGAAGAGTCGAACCATGCTCAACGTGAGCAGGATGTACAGGACGATTAAGAAAAGCAAGACTTGCATGATGGAAGAGTGTGTGCGGTTTGGGTAGTCTGGTAGAGGGGTGCTTATGCTTCGGCTTCGCCGTCGGCTTTGCGACGCGAGCGGCGGGTTTTGAACATTTTATCGGCCTCTTTCTCGCTCAAAAAGCCCATCTCAACTAACTGGTTTTTGGCAAACCTTCTAATGTCTTGGTAGTCTTTGCCGCGTCGGTCGGTGTATGCCTTGAGCAAGCGGTCTAAGTATCGAAGCGAGGCCTTCTCCAGGGCCTGGTTAAACTCTTGGTTGCCGAAAATTTGCATGTAAAGGCTAAACACCTTGTTCATCTCGAAATAATCTCCGTATTCACTTTCGGTGATGCCGTCCAGCCATCGGGTGAAGTAGTTTAGCAACAACAACCGCAAACACTTACTTTCCCACGAAAGGCCTTCGTGAGCGTTGTAAAAATCTCGCACGGCTTCTATGGCTTCGGCGTGTACGTAGCCCAAGTTGTGGATTTTCTCGGCCACAGTGTAGAAGTCGGCAATTTTACCCGGCTTCTTCAAATCAAGCAACCGGGTCATGCGCAGGTCCGCCTCAGCCCTCATCAGGGTAGGATGATGCTGATACAAGTAGGCCAAAAAGCCGAGGTAGTGCCGCTCGAATTCGGGAAAGCGGTCTTGCTCTCGGGCAAAATGCGCGGCTACCCGTTGGCGCTCTTCCTCGGTAAGCTCTAAAAAGTTGCCTACCAGGGCGAGCATTTCCACGTATTCTTCGGTGCCTTGAAAGTCGGGGTTGTCTAAAAAAGCCAGCGCCTGGTTTTTTAGGTCGGTATTGTCCCCTCCGGCTTCAAAGCGACGCAATAGGAACTGGCGCAGGGCAGAGAAATTTGCCTTTAACTCTCCGCGCGACTGGGGGAATTCCACCGAATAGAAAAACTCGTTCCGAAACTGATTGACGTAGCGGTGATATAGCGACTGGCGCTCTTTGAGGTCGCGGTAGCGCTCGTTCTTTTGTTGCTGTAAAAAGTAGCGCACCCGGCGGTTTTCGATTTGGTCGAGCAGGTTGGCAATCCAGATGTCGCTACTGAGGGCAAAACCCACCTGTATGCTCTGGCCGATGCGCTTTTTGAGGTGGTCAAAGTGCACGCTGTTGCATATGGCCAGAAGCACTTCCTTGAAGTGGTCGTTGGGGCGCACGTAGCGATACTGTTCGTTGATTTCGGCTCGCAGCACCGAATAGCCCAGAATGCGCGGCAGATACAGGCCCTCAAATACGGGCAGGAGCAGGGTTTTTTCCAGCGCCAACAGCTGTAAGGGAGCGTGTTCGGCTACCTCGTGATACAGTGCGGCAATCATGGGCTCGAAGGCTTGGCGCAGCGCTAGGTAGGCTTCTTCCGACTCGTCCTCCCAGTACTGGTGCAATAGGTCGGACTCCTGGATGGCGTAGGCGATGTCGTTGAGGCGGTTATAGTATTGCTCGTCTAAGGGTTGCATAAGAAAAGAACGTTTTTGAAAAAAGACCTGGCAAAGCGGCCAAAGGCTTTGCCAGGTCTTTGATAACCCGAAAGAGTGCGGCAAAGATAAAGGGAGGGATTGCGGATGCGCGTTGTTTGACCGCAGTATTTTTTCGGCTATTGTGCCGTTGGCGTTTCTTCTCCGCCGTTGTCCGGCTCTTCGACTACAGCAGCCGGGTTTTCCGTCTGGGCCGGAGCCGGTTTTTCCTTGGGAGTGCCGTCCACCATAGACAGGAATTGGCGTTTTTGCTCTGCCGTCTGCAGGCGCCGTTGATTGAGATGCGCTTCCTTTTGTTCTTTCCAGGCGTTCCAGCGCGCTTCGGCCTCTTCCAAGGTCAGAGCGCCTTTTTTAACGCCCAACATAAGGTGCTTTTTGTAGAGTACGCCTTTAAAACGCAGAATGGCTCGCACCGTGTCGGTGGGCTGGGCACCCTTTATGAGCCAGTCGTAGGCCCGATCGATATCTAAATCGATGCTGGCGGGTTGCGTGAGAGGGTTGTAGGTGCCTAACTTTTCGATGAAGCGCCCGTCGCGAGGAGCACGGGCGTCAGCGGCCACGATGTGATAAAAGGGCGCCTTTCGACGGCCTTGGCGCTGAAGGCGAAGTCTTACTGCCATGCAAGGGTGAAAATTTTAGTGAACATTGAGATAACATCTCGCCCGACTACCTATACCCGATAGCGCCGGGCTTTTCAGGGCCGCAAAGGTAAGGCAACGTCGGCGGAAAAACACCAAGCCGGAAAAAAAACGCCGTAATTCTTCGTCTGTTGTAAAAGGGAATTCCGCGTCCGCACCGCACAAAAGACCGCTGCCGTATCCGTCTGGATATTCTTCGCACTATCGATGTCCCGTTGATTTTTTACCGCCAAATTTCGAGCAAAGGCTTTTATTGGTCGAATGACTCAAAACACCGAGCTCCTCCTATCTGTTTAGGCGCTTTGTCATAAAAATGCAATAGCACAGTGAAACACCTTTCTTCTCTTTTCAGACCCGTCCTACGTAGGAAGTATTGGGCTTCTTTGCTTTTATTGGCCTATCCCTTGCTGCTTTGGGCGCAATTTCCACCCATAGGCAGGGGCAACGGCGCTCCTGGTCCCGCCCAAATGAACATCGGCCGTTTTTACGGCAAGGTGATAGACGAAAGTACCGGTAAGGGCATAGGCTACGCATCGGTGCAGCTGAGCGCTATGCGCTACGACAGCACGGCGCGCGCTATGCGCGAGAAAATCGTGGCCGGGCAGTTGACAGAGCCTAACGGCGATTTTAGCCTGTCTAATCTGCCCATCATGGGTACCTATACGCTTAAAATCAGTTATCTGGGTTACGCGTCCAAGGAGATAAAAGTATCGTTTGACCTCTCCGGCTTGAACCGTACGCCGGGTGGCGGTTTCGACCTGAGCGCCATTAATCTGATAGACAAAGACTTGGGAAATATTCCCTTGGCGGCCTCCTCTCAATTGCTTAAGGAGGTAACGGTCACTGCCGATGCCTCTGCGGTGAGCCTATCACTCGACCGAAAAGTGTACAAGGTCGATAAAGACGGTGTTGCTGCCGGCGGCACGGCCGAGGATGCGCTGCGCAACGTGCCCTCCGTTCAAGTAGACATTGACGGCAACGTCTCCTTGCGTAATGCGGCTCCGCAGATCTTCGTAGACGGACGTCCTACCACCTTAACGCTCGACCAGATACCGGCCGAGACCATCGAGCAAATCGAGGTCATCACCAATCCCTCGGCCAAGTACGACGCCTCAGGAGGCAATGCCGGTATCATCAACATTGTCCTAAAAAAAGAGCGTCGGGAGGGCTACAACGGCAACGTGCGCGCGGGGATAGACATGCGCGGCCGGGTCAACGCCGGCGGGGATTTCAACGTGCGCGAAGGCAAGATCAATGCCTTTGTGGCTGCCGGCCTGTTTGACCGTAAAACTCTGGGAGAAGGAGAAACAGACCGACTGAACCGCTTCGGAGCTCCGCAAACCCATATTTTACAGAGCACACAAACGACCAACACGCGCCTCTTCACCTTCGCCCGTACCGGGGTAGACTGGTTTATCAACAACCGAAACACCCTGACCTTTGCCGGCAACTTCGCCGGCGGGCGCTTTAACACCTGGGACGACATTCGCATCCTCACGGATTCGCTTGCCCTCAACGGTGAGCTCAGCGGCAGCAGCTTAGCCCTGCGCGATGCGCAGAGCCGACGCCAGTTTCAAAATTTCGGCGGCCAGCTGCTCTACAAGCTGCTGTTCACCCGACCGGGCAAGGAACTGACCGCCGATGTAACGGTCAACCGCAGCCGCTTCAACAATGCGGGCAACTTTGAAACGCAATACACAAACCTACCCTTCGCCCTGCGCCAACGCCAAGAAGGGGACGGCAGCAACGCTCAATACACCTTTCAGGCGGATTTTGTCAATCCGATCAACGGCTCGGGCAAGATGGAGGCGGGCGTGCGAGGCGCCATTCGCGACTTCCGGAGCAACAACGCCAGTTTCCAGTTCAATCCGCCAACCGGCGAGTACGTTCGCGCACCCTCTTTCGCCGACCAGTACGCCTTCTTAGACCAAGTGTACGCCGCCTATGCCACGTACAGCAGGTCTTACAAGCGCTGGGGTTACCAGGCAGGGCTTCGCGCCGAGGCTTCTTTTTATCAGGGTGACTTGCTCGACATCGATTCGACTTTTTCCATTCAATATCCTATCAGCCTCTTTCCCAGTCTGTTCCTCAATTACAAGCTGAACGACGAGGACAACGTTCAACTAAACTACAGCCGCCGCATTAACCGCCCCAACTTCTTTCAGCTCAGCCCTTTTCCCGACTTCTCCGACTCGCTCTTATTGGCCCGGGGAAATCCGGGGTTGCTGCCGGAGTTCACGCATTCGGTGGAATTATCTTACCAGAATATCTTCGATCGCCGGCACAACTTATTGGCCACCCTGTACTACAAGCAGGCGACGAATCTGATCAGCAATTACCAATTTGCGGAGTTCAACCCCTTGCTAGGGCGCGAGGTTATCGTCTCGACGTTTATCAACGCCAACTCCAGCACGGCTTACGGCTTAGAGCTGACACTAAAGAATGCCGTAGGTAAGCGCATAGAGGTAACCAGCAACCTGAACGTTTACAACTCGGTTGTCAATTCGCGCAACGTGGAGAACGACCTTAGCCGCGAACAGTTCACGTGGTTTGTAAAGGAGAACGTAAACGTGAAACTACCCGCCGCCTTGACGCTGCAGATTGCGGGCAGTTATCAGAGCCGGACGGCCTTTGCCCTGGGAAGTGGCTCGCGCTGGGGGGGCGGTGGAGGCTGGATGGGAGGCCCTAGCTCTACCGCTCAGGGCTACTCCATACCGGTATGGTTTGTGGATGTATCGCTGCGTAAGGACCTATGGGAGCGCAAGGCCTCGGTCACTTTGAGCATTCAGGATATTTTCGCCAGCCGCCGCAGCGGCTCTTTTTCCGAGTCGGCGCTCTTTGTGCAAGAGACTTGGCGCATTCGCGACCCGCAGCTGATTCGGCTGAACTTTTCCTACCGCTTCGGCAAGTTCGACTTATCGCTCTTTAAGCGAAAGAACCTAAAAATGGGCGGCGATGATATGGGCGGTATGGAGTTTTGAGCGGCCGGCTTCCCGACAACATAAAAAAGAAAAGCCGGCAGCCCCCACTTTTTTCTTAATGGCGAAAGGCTGCCGGCTTATTCAATGTGCGCCGAGTTAAACGGCAAAACTTTCTCCGCATCCGCATGTGCGGGTAGCATTGGGATTGTTGAAGTGGAATCCCTTGCCGTTGAGGCCGCCCGAAAACTCCAGAGTAGTGTTGAAGAGGTACAGGAAGCTCTTTAAGTCGGTAACTACTTTGACCCCGTTGTCTTCAAATACCTGGTCGTTAGGCTTGATTTCGTTGTCGAAGTCTAGCTTATACGACAGGCCGGAACAACCGCCGGAAACCACACTGACGCGCAGGAAATAGTCGTCTCCCACGCCGTTGGCGGCGCGAATTTCGGCTAGTTTTGCCTTAGCGCTGTCGGCTACGAAAATCATAAGTGCTTAAGCGAGCGCGGTTTGTTGCGTCTGTTGATTTTCTGCTAACAGGTTGTTCTTACGTTTGTAGTCTTCAATGGCGGCTTTGATGGCGTCTTCGGCCAATACGGAGCAATGAATCTTTACCGGCGGGAGGGCGAGCTCCTCCACGATGTCCATGTTATCGATTTGGAGGGCCTCGTCGATGGTCTTGCCCTTCAGCCATTCGGTGGCCAGCGAAGAGGAAGCAATGGCCGAGCCGCAGCCGAAGGTCTTGAACTTAGCATCGCGAATGATGCCGGTCTCTTCGTCTACCTCGATTTGAAGGCGCATGACGTCACCGCATTCCGGCGCACCTACGAGGCCGGTGCCTACGTTTTTCTTGTTTTTATCTAAAACCCCGACGTTGCGCGGGTTTTTGAAATGGTCCAGGACTTTGCTGCTGTATGCCATAGTACGGGTCGTTTTTTAAGCGGACAGGGTATGTTTTAGCGTTAAGGTTTTTTCTTCTTATCAATGCGGTATAGCCATCCGCGCACCCAGTAAACGATGCGATAAAAAAGCGCAGTGATCGGGTCGGGTGGGCTTTGTATCGGCATGGCGGATAGATTTTAATGAGCAGCCCATTCGATTTTGCTGAGGTCGATGCCCTCTTTGTACATTTCCCAAATAGGGCTGATTTCGCGCATGTGGTTGACGCCTTTGGTGACGGCTTCGATAGTGTAGTCTATGTCTTCCTCGGTGGTGAAGCGGCCCAGCGAGAAGCGTATAGAGGAGTGCGCCAGGTCGTCGCCCAGCCCCATGGCGACCAGCACATAGGAGGGCTCTAAAGAAGCGGATGTGCAGGCGGAGCCGGAAGAGACGGCGATGTTTTGGTTGAAGGTCATCATCAGCCCTTCGCCTTCTACATGCTTGAACGAGATGTTAGTTACGTGTGGCATGCGGTGCTGGAGCGAGCCGTTCACTTTCGTTTCCTCCAGTTGGAGCAGGGCGTTTTCCAGCTTGTCGCGTAGGCGGCGCAGGCGCTCGGCTTCTTCTGCCATACCTTGGCGGGCAATTTCGGCCGCCTTGCCAAAGCCCACAATGCCGGGCACGTTGAGGGTGCCGGAACGCATGCCCCGCTCATGGCCGCCGCCGTCCATTTGGGCCGTCACCTTTACGCGGGGATTCCTGCGACTTACGTACAACGCACCTACTCCCTTAGGACCGTACATCTTGTGGGCCGTAAACGACATCAGGTGGATGCCCATTTGACGCGGAAAGGTGGGAATTTTCCCTACAGCTTGAGTAGCATCGCTGTGGAAGAGCACGCCGTGCTTCTCGCATATGGCACCGATTTCGCGAATGGGCTGAATGACACCTGTTTCATTGTTCGCCCACATGACGCTGACCAGGATGGTCGTAGGGCGTATGGCAGCTTCCAACTCTTCAAGACTGATGAGTCCCTCGTTGTTGACCTTGAGATAGGTAACTTCGGCGCCCATCTTTTCCAGGTGCCGGCAAGTGTCCAAGATGGCCTTGTGCTCCGTCTCCACGGTGATGATGTGATTGCCCTTGCGCGAGTACATCTCGTAAGCGCCTTTGAGGGCAAGGTTGTTGCTTTCCGTGGCGCCGGAGGTGAAGATGATTTCCTTATCTTCCGCACCGATCAGCATGGCAATCTGTTCGCGGGCGTAGTCCACGGCTTCTTCGGCTTCCCAGCCGAAGGGATGGCTGCGGCTGGCTGCGTTGCCCGGCTTTTCAAAAAAATAGGGCAACATGGCCTCTATCGCGCGCGGGTCGCAAGGTGTCGTCGCGTTGTTATCCAGATAAATACGTCTTTGCTTTTCCATCGTTTAGCGTCTTCTTAAAATTTAGATTGATTCCACCTCGTATCACCAAGGTGCAAAATTAACAGGAGCGGCGGAAAATTGTTTAGAAAAAATCTGCTTAACGCGTGAAGTTTTTTTATACTCTCGCTTTGAACGATAATGCTGTCGCAAAAGCGGAGAGGCGGTGGCCAGATGCGACACTGTTGACGAGGGAAGATATCTTTGCCCGTTCTTTAAAAAAGGCGTACTTCGGTTCTAATTCATCTTTTTCAAAAATGTATAGAGCGCTCGTTTTTTTCCTTCTGTACCTATCCATGCCTCTCTTGCCGGCCCAGAGTGTTTACTGGACACCCTCGGGCGACGGTTATTGGGAGTACGAGTCGAATCCGGGCCAGATCGTAAAGATATCACTTCCCGACCGAAAAAGAGAGGTGGTGGTCTCTCCTCAAATGTTGACGCCACCGGGCGCCTTGGCTCCCATGCCGGTGCGGGATTTTTTCTTCTCCTCAGATGAAAGCCAGGTGCTTTTGTACACCAACACTCGGCGCGTGTGGCGCTACGACACGCGGGGCGACTACTGGGTACTCAACTTGAAGAAAGGGGAACTGCGCCAAATCGGTAAGGAGCGCCCGACCTCGTCGCTCATGTTTGCCAAGTTCTCGCCGGACGGCCAAAAGGTGGCCTATGTGAGCGAGCGCAACATATACGTAGAAGACTTAAACACAGGGCGGGTTACGCAGCTGACGCAGAGCGATGAGCGCGGCAAGCTCATCAACGGCACTTTCGATTGGGTGTACGAGGAAGAGTTTGACTGCCGCGATGGCTTTCGCTGGTCGCCCGACGGCAAGCAAATCGCCTATTGGCAAATAGATGCCAACAGGGTGCGCGATTTCTACATGATAAACAACATTGACTCCATATATTCCATACTGGTGCCGGTAGAATATCCAAAAGTGGGGGAGCCACCCTCGCCTTATCGCATTGGCGTAGTGGACATTAGCACGGCCCGAACGCGCTGGATGGAGCTGCCCGGCGACCCGAGCAATACTTATTTGCCGCGCATGGAATGGGCGGCAAATACCTCTGAATTGCTGCTGCAACAGCTCAATCGGAAACAAAACCTCAGCCGGCTGCTGTTGTGTTCGGTGGCTACGGGCAAGGCCCAGATTATCTATCAGGAGACGGATGACGCTTGGATTGACCTCAAGGCAGAAGGTGAAAAAGGCTACTGGGACTGGCTGGAAGGGGGGCGTTCGTTTTTGTGGGTTTCTGAAAAAGACGGATGGAGGCATGTTTACCGCGTCTCGCGCGACGGCAAATCGGAGGTGCTGCTGACGCCCGGTGCCTATGATGTCATGAGTATCGTCCGGGTAGATGAGCGCGGTGGTTACTTGTACTTCACCACCTCGCCCGACAATGCCACTCAGGAGTACCTTTATCGCATTCGGATGGACGGCAAGAGTCGCCCCGAGCGCCTATCGCCCGCCGGTCAAGCCGGCACTCACCAATACGCCATATCGCCTAATGCGCGCTATGCTTTGCATACGTTCTCGAATCACTATACCCCTCGTCTTGAGGAGTGGATAAGTCTCCCCGACCACAAGCCGCTGGATCCACAACAAGCCATACCCTTAGAGATAAAACCGCCGGCAGGCAAAAACATGGAGTTCTTCCAAATAATGACGGAAGACAGCATCACAATGGACGGTTGGGTCGTCTGGCCGGCTAATTTAGACACGACCAAGCGCTATCCTATCGTCTTTTACGTGTACACCGAACCGGCGGGCGCTACCGTGCGCGACCGCTACGGCGTAGGGCGAAACCGCCTGTATCTGGGCGACATGAGCAAAGACGGCTACATTTACGCTTCGCTCGACGGGCGAGGCACCCCTGCGCCTAAAGGGCGGGCCTGGCGAAAAGCCATTTACCAAAAAATCGGCATTGTTAACATCCGCGACCAAGCCATGGGAGCCAAAGCCATGTTTCGCCGTTGGCCGTGGATAGATACCTCGCGCGTGGCCGTACACGGCTGGAGCGGCGGCGGCTCGGCTACCTTGAACCTTTTATTTCAGTATCCGGACATCTACCACACCGGCATCGCCATCGCTGCTGTAGCCAACCAACTTACTTACGACAACATTTACCAAGAGCGATACATGGGCCTGCCACAGGAAAATCTCGAGGCTTTCATCGAGGGCTCGCCCGTTACACACGCCAAGAACTTGCGCGGCAACCTGCTGTATATCCACGGCACGGCCGACGACAACGTGCACTACCAGAACGCCGAAATGCTCATCAACGAACTGGTCAAGCACAACAAACAGTTCCAATTCATGGCCTATCCCAACCGCTCGCACAGCCTATCGGAAGGCGAGGGAACCGCACGACATTTGGCTACGCTCTTCACCAATTTTTTAAAAACCCATTGCCCACCCGGGGGCCGCTAACCGCTTTAAAAAAGGACGATTTTTGCCTTTAAAAACAAGAACGTACACATGAAAAATGCCACCTTATCGCTTTTACTTACTACGGCTGCAGTCTCTCCTTTGGCAGCTCAAAAACTGAAAGTGGATTTCTCCTTCCCAGAACGGTTGTCGGCGCCGGCCAAAGTGGCCTTTGTCAATAAATCGCTCCATGCCGAGACGTATGAATGGGACTTTGGCGACGGAACCTCCTCTGCAGAGGCCAATCCGGTGCATACCTACAAACGGTCGGGCCTCTACAGCGCCCGGCTTACGGCTCGGCGGGGCAAAAAGAGCAAAAGCGTGGAAAAGGTTGTCCAAGTAAACGCTCCCGACCGCTCCTTGGTGGAGATCGAGACCGAGTACGGCTCGATGCTGGTCGAACTGTTCTCCAGCACACCCAAGCATCGCGACAATTTTCTGAAACTGGCCGAAGAAGGCTTTTACGACAGCTTGTTGTTTCACCGCGTGATCAAAGGTTTCATGATTCAAGGTGGCGACCCGCAATCGCGCAATGCGGCTCCCGGGCAGATGCTGGGCATAGGTGGGCCGGGTTATCAAATACCGGCGGAGTTTGTAGATTCTCTTATCCACCTCAAAGGCGCTGTTGCGGCTGCGCGCACGAACAACCCGCTGAAGGAGTCCAGCGGCTCGCAGTTTTACATCGTGCAAGGAGCGCCGGTAGATGAGGCTTTGCTCAATCAAATTGAGACGGCGCGCAAGTTTCGCTACACGCCCGAACAACGCACCGCCTACCTCAAGTACGGGGGCACGCCGCATTTAGACCGAGAGTACACGGTCTTCGGGCGCGTGATTGAAGGCATAGAGGTTATCGACAAGATTGCTGCCGTGGAAACAGGTCCGGCCGACCGGCCAAAGAGAGACGTGTGGATGAAGGTGCGCGTGATTAAGTAAAGCTTATCTTCCTGGCAAAAAGTACTTTTTGCCATGATAGAGCCGCGTTGGCGCCTTATCGAGGCGGATGAGTCCGTAACAGAGCATCTGCATAGGGCGTTGGGCATACATCCGGTGTTGTGTCGGATACTGGCCCAGCGCGGCATTTGCACCGTAGAGGACGCCCGGCGCTTTTTCAGGCCCTCGTTGCGAGAGTTGCCGTCGCCCTTTGCGCTCCAAGACATGGAGCGGGCGGTGGCGCGCTTGGAGCAAGCCGTCGATCGCTCCGAGCGCATTCTGTTGTATGGAGACTACGATGTGGACGGCACGACGGGAGTAGCGCTGCTATACACGTTTTTCTCGCGTTTTCACCCCAACATAGACTACTATTTGCCGCATCGAGAGCAAGAGGGCTACGGCATCAGCTCGGCCGGAGTGGAGTATGCCCGCCGGAGCGGTAGCACTCTAATTGTGGCCGTGGACTGCGGTACACACGACCACCAGACCATATCTCTGGCGAAGTCCTACGGCATAGATATCATCGTGTGCGACCATCACCTGCCGGAAGGCCATTTGCCGGCAGCCTATGCGATACTCAACCCGCGAAGGGCCGACTGCTCGTACCCGCATCCGCATCTGAGCGGATGCGGTATTGCCTTCAAACTCGCACAAGGCCTGGCCTTGGCCAGGAATACACCGGCAGAAGAGCTGGAGGACTTGTTAGACTTTGTCGCGCTGAGCACGTGCTGCGATTTGGTGCCTTTGGTTGGAGAGAATCGCGCGCTGACCTTCTTTGGCCTATCTCGTATGGAGCGCCGACCGCGCATCGGAATATGGGCTTTATTGCAGCAAAGCCAATGTACGGCGCCGCTAGGCGTGCGCGACATGGTGTTCGGCATAGGGCCGATGCTCAATGCTGCCGGCCGGCTGAGCCACGCCCGCGAGGCGGTGCGCCTGTTGCTGGCCGCCGAGCGCAACAGCGCCCTGGAACAAGCCGCTCGGCTGGCCCGACTTAGTCAGCAGCGCCGGTTGTTGGAGCGCTCCGTCGCTCGGCAAGCCATCTGCCAATGGAATAGCCGGGCCGATGCTCAAGAGCGAAGAGGCATCGTGCTCTTTGACCCTTCCTGCCCCAGAGGTATAGCAGGGTTAGTGGCCTCGCGCATGGTCGAGCACTTCTACCGCCCTACCATTGTACTTACCCGGAGCGGCGACCAGGCCGTGGGCTCCGGCCGCTCGGTGCCGGGTTTCAACCTACACGAGGCGCTTCGTCACTGCCGACATCTGCTGACGGCCTTCGGCGGGCACTTGCACGCCGTGGGGGTACAACTCCCGATAGGGCAGGTAGCTGCTTTTGCCGAGTGCTTCGAGGAGGTCGTGCGGCAACACCTGCCTAAAGAGGCAGAGATGCCCGAACTGACGCTGTGCGCTTGCTTAGATTTTGTCGAGTTGACTCCCTCTTTCTGGCGCATACTGAAGCAATTTGCGCCCTTTGGCCCCGGAAACATGACCCCCATCTTTTGGGCAAAGAGGGTGCGTGATACCGGACAGAGCCGAATACTCTCCGGCGGACATGTGCAACTATCGGTGCGCCAAGACGACGGCCCTGTCTGGACGGGCATCGGCTTTGGTCTGGCGCCGGCGTTTGAACGGCTGCGCTCTGGGCCCTTCGACTTGGCCTACAGCATTGAGGAAGACAAGTACGAGCACCTCGGCGCTTTGCGCATTCGGGCTCGAGCCGCTCGCCCGCCTTCCGCTTGAAAAGCTCTTTTGAGCAAATCGGCGGGTTTAATCTAAACGTAATGTTTCCGCCTCCGAGGCCCTGTGCCGAGAAGACTACTTTTGGCGCTCGCAAAGAATAGATAGTATGCCCATGGGCATAGTGCAAGAATTGAACGAGCGCATTTTTCGCCAGATTCACGGTAAGAATCTGGTTTACAATACCTGCTGGGAGGATCCACGCTGCGACCGCCGACTGCTGCACTTGCAGCCGGACAGTCGAGTGGTTCTGCTGACCAGTGCCGGCTGTAATGCGTTGGATTATTTGCTGGACGACCCAAAAGAAATCCACTGCGTGGATGTCAATCCTCGGCAAAACGCCTTGATGCAGTTCAAGATGGCGCTGTTTCAAGGAGCAAATTGGGAGGTGCTGTTTCGCTTTTTCGGGGAAGGGCAGGCCGCCGATGCGCGCGAAGTGTTTTACGACTGCGTGTGGCCGCGCTTGCCCGATGCGTTTTCGCGCTCGTGGTGGGAGCGGTTTTTGCCCGCTTTTTCGGGCAAGGGACTCCGGCGTTCTTTTTATTGGCATGGCAGCAGCGGCATGGCGGCGTGGCTGGTGCAACAGTGGCTCAGGGCGCATCCGTCGGCTTGGGCGGCGGCTAAAGGGCTGTTTGCCGCGCAAGACCTCGAAGAACAGACCTATTATTACCATAAGCTGGTGCCGCGTTTTTTCACGCCGTTGTTCACCTGGGCTTTGCGCCAACATCTTTTCCAAAGCATGTTGGGGGTTCCCCGTAGCCAACAGCGACTGGCCTCGGAGCATTACCCGAATGGATTGGCAGGATATTTTTCCGAATGCTTGAGGAAAGTTTTCTGTGAGCTGCCCATACAGGACAACTACTTTTGGAAATTGTATTTCTACGGTCGTTACACCGTTGACTGTTGTCCGAATTATCTGCGCTCACAATACTTTGACGTGTTGCGCGTCCGCAGCAGCCGAATTCGCACGTATACGGCCACGTTGTCCGATTTTCTCCGTCGGTACCCCGGCCCGTATACGCATTTTGTGTTGTTAGACCACCAGGATTGGATGGCCGAGCACCCGCCTCTTCGCCGAGCCTTGGAAGAGGAATGGCAGCTGATCTTGGCGAACGCCGCTCCGGGAGCCCGCGTGTTGTTGCGCTCGGCTTCGCGCGATCTGGACTTCCTCCCCGCCTTTGTTCACCAAAGGGTGTGCTTCGATATGTCGAGTGCTGCACAAGCTCAGCGGTTCGATCGGGTGGGCACCTATGCCAGTACTTGGATTGGTCAAATGGCTTGAGAACGCATCTACCCATGGAAACACTTAGCTCCCTGCCGCATTTTTTGCAGCGCTATTATCGCCGGCATGCTCATGTGTACGACGCTACGCGTTGGTCTTTCCTCTTTGGCCGCAAGCGCTTGCTACGGCTGTTACCTCAGCAACCGGGTTTGTACGCGGCCGAGGTCGGCTGCGGGACGGGGTACAACCTCAAACGCCTGGCCCGCAGCTATCCCGACTGGCGCTTGGTGGGCATTGACATGTCGCGACACATGCTCGATCGCGCATTCAAAGGGTTAAAACCCTACATCCGGCGCGTTTTTCTGCTTCAAAAGGTGTACGGCAAAGGTCAGTTCCGGCTAAAAGAGCCCGTGGACATAGTGTTGTTTTCCTATTCCCTGAGCATGTTCAACCCCGGCTGCGAGGGCGCAATAGAGCAGGCTTACGACGATCTCAAACCCGGAGGACACATTGCCGTAGTAGATTTTCACGATACGGCCAGCCACTGGTTTCGCCGTTGGATGGGGCTCCATCACGTGCGCATGGAGGGTCATTTGTTGCCTTTGCTCGAAGAGCGCTTCGAGATAAAAACCCTGGAGGTGCGCCGGGCTTACGGTGGCCTGTGGCGCTATTTCTTATTCGTGGGTCAAAAGCGCGTCGTGTCGTAGGAGGCGTAGCTTCATCTAAAGCCGGTTTAGTTCAGCGAGAAGCGCACCATGACCCCGGTGTTCAGCGTCGTGATGGGGAAAGACTGGGAGGTCTTAGGCACGGTGCGCCGATAATCGGCAAACAGGCGCAGCGTCAGGCGTCGGTTGAGCGCGTAGTCCACCGAAGGGTTGATGCTGACGATGCGGGCTCCGCGCGTAGGTACGGCCTCGTCGAGTTGGTCCAGTCGGTGGTTGAGCGTTACGTCGTCGCGGATATCCACATCGAATTTGAACGTCATATCGTTAGCCTGCTGCCCACCTCCAAAAGGACTTGGCGGAGGTGGCGGCGGCGCAGGAGCCGTACCCGGAGCGGGTTTCTTTGCCCGGCTCTTGGGTTTCTTCTTGCCGGTCAAAAACGCGATGTTGACGTTGCGCATGCGATAACCGAAGCCCAGGGTAAAGCCGCTTGACTGTGTCTCGGCCAGCTGATAGTCGATAAATGACATGGCCAGCGTCCGGCTTTTTTTGTAATCCACCTTGAAGGTCATTTCGTTTTTGAGGCGAATGTCCAGCCCTAGCAGCGGGGAGAACTGTTCGTTGATGACGACTTGAGGAATCTCAAAGCGGGCGATGTAATTGAAGCTGATGGTGTCTAACTGGTAAGGATTGTTGCGGTCAAAGAAAATGTCGGTGTTAAAAGAGTTGACGGTCAGCGTATTTCGATAGCCGTGGGTCAGCTGCACACTGGCGAAGACCTTGTCGAAAGGCTTTACCTTACTCAGGCCGTTGTAATTGAGGCGCCAGTTCGGTGCCGGCAAGGTTTTGAAAATGTCGAGCGGAACGGTTCGGGGGTCTCGGTCGCTGTAAGCGGCAATAAAGGAAGGGATGAGCACCTCTTGCTGGATTTTTCCATAGCCTTTTCGATAAGCGGGGCCGTCTTTGTCGTGTTGTTCGAGGTTGCCCGCCGCTTGTGCCAAGCGTTCGGAGATGACGGAGCGATGGCTTTCGTATCGGGCGAAGAGCCCGTTGATATCCTTTTCAAAGAGCGTGTTCAGGGTGAAATAGGACACCGTAAAGCTGCCGAAGTCGCGATAGGCGCGCGATTGGTAGTCGGTGGAGTCAGGGTGTAGGATAAAGCTCTGGTCTTTAAACAGTTCGGTATTGTTGCGTGCATACTGGCGATTGGCCGTCAGTTCTATGCGGAAATCGCGGAAAGGCTCCAGGGTGACGCCCGCGTCCAGGTTTTGCGCGTAGTTGCGCGTAACTTGTTGGTTGAGCTCTGGGCGTTGGGTTATCCATCCATTGGCCGCAGCGTCGAAGAGCCACTCAGTGTTGGGCTGGACGCCGGCGACGAAGGCCCAGCCCGGGGCATTAAAGCCCTGGCTGAGCCCTAGGAAGCGCGTGTCGGGCGTGAAGCCGGGCACCACCGTGCTGTAGTTTTCGCTGTAGGTGAAGCGGGCTTTTCGCACCAGCATCAACGGGCGCAAGGCGATGCGTTCGGCCATGGAGGGCTGGCGCTCCTGTCCTTTTTCGCGTTTCTTCTTCTTAGCAGCCCGTTTGTCCTTTTTGTTTTTTTTGCCTCCCTGCGCATCGGCAGCGCTCGGGTCGCCGGAGGGGTCTGGCCCACCGGGCACGGGTGGGCCGGCGCCCAAGTCGCGCCCGCCGGGGCCCAAGCCACCGCCGCCGGGCGTGGCAGGCCGGTCAAAGCCGCCGGGCATGGTTCGATTGAGCGGGTTTCCACGCCCACCGGGAGGCATAGGTCCTCCGGGGCCACCTCGGGCTGCGCCGTTGATTTTAGCCAGGTATTTACTCTTGTTGTACAAGCCCTCGAAGTTCAGGTCGCCGTTGATCTGGCGCACGCTTTGGTTTTGAATGACATGTCCCAAGGAGCGCAGGTTGACTTCATTGGCATATGCAGGCGGCACATCGCCCATAAATTGTAGCTTGAGCGACTGTGCCGTCCAGGTATAGCTGCCGTTGTACGATGCTCTTACCGTGACCCAGTCCAGCAGCGGCAGGTATTTGAACGGCAAGGTGTAGTTGAAGCTAAAGTTGTGGGTGTAGTTTTTCGGTCGTCCTAAGCGGCGCAGGTTTTTGAGGATGGAGTCGCGTCGCTCCTCTGGTGTGACCCGCTCGCCGTTTACAAAGGGCGGCGGCTCGTCGATGAGGCTGCGCATTTGAGCGCTGAAGGTGAAGCGCAAGTTCCTGGTGATTTCCCAGTTCAGGTCGTAGTTGCGATCCCAGGTGAAACGCCGATTGAAGTAAGTATTGAGGGCAGGGTCTTCACCGGCGAAGCGATACGTGGTAACCTGGCGCACGCGTTCGAGGGTAGTATTGAACCCGTAAGTATTAGGCAGCGGATTGAGGTTGAATTCTTTTAGCCACCTAAAAAACTTGTCGTTTTTAATCAGATTTTTAAACGGCTCTACGGGTTTGAGGCCGGTGGCATATTGCCAGTCTAAGGCTCCTTTGTAGCGATTAATCTCGTCAAATTCGATGAAGGGTGTCCGTCGGCGCTCTTGATTGAAGGCATAGGTGAGGCTGAAGTTTTCGATGTGCCACGGCAAGCGCACTTTTCGCGGAGCGCCTACATGGTCTTTGCGGACGTTGGTGAAGTTGTAGCCTCGGACAACGGTGACATCCTGAGCCGATCGGCGAATACTGTCGCGCTTGATGGGGTCGGCTTCTTGGCGCAGCTTTTCGCGCAGCTTGATGTCCAAATCGTACGGGTCGAACTCCGGCGTTCGCGTGATGTTGGAGTACTGGACGTAAAAAGGCAGGCGCAAGCCGAAGTTTTTGGGAAAGAACTTGCCCAGTTCGATATTGGCCGACAGGTCGTACTGCGCCACTTCTTCGCGCTGGCGCTGGACGAGTCTTTGTTCCATGCTGCCCCAGCCGATGCTGGTGTAACGTCCGGATAGCGAGATGTTGCCCAAGTCGGCTAACTTAATGTCCATGCGGGCCTGACCGGCGTAAGCCACTTGCTCATTGAAGCCATTGAGTCGCAGTTCGTTAATCCATACTTCGGCGCAGTGAAGGTTTTGCTGCGGGTCTACATTTCGCACCCCCACCATGACACCGCGCACGTAGCCGAGGTTGGGATTGCCTACCACCTTTACCCGCGCGCGGGGTTCGTCGGGGTCGGTACTGATGTAAGGCCGGCTTAAGTCCCAATTCGGGTCGGCGTTGCGCTGCTTTTTAATCTCGGTAAACAGCCGCAGAGGAATGTCGAAGTTGTTTTCCGGCCGCCAGACCTCGAGTTTGTATTCTCGGCTCTCCGGGTTGCCGTTCAGACGGGTTTCATCAGAAGGCGTGAGCGGCAACTCGTACTCGTAATAGTTGCTCACGAAGTCGGAACCCACTCGGATGAAAATGGTCAAGTGGGTACTATCGATTCGGTCACCTCCGCGTCCTTCGGCGTGTGCAAACATTTTTAATCGGTCGAACTGACGCAGGTCCATGTTAAGGATCTTAAACACACCCCGGGCGTCGCAGTAGGCCAGGCTGCACATCGTCATGGAGAGGGCCTGTTCGTTTTGCAAGATATCGGGAAAGGCGCCTACAGACTGCTGTCGGGCGATGCCCGGTGGGATGGTATAGTTGAAAGGCGTTCGGGCGGCGTTCTGCTCGATGCTAACGGCATTGACGTCGAAGTTGGTAGGCGGGCCTACGTCGCAGATGCCCGGCAGGTCTCCGTCTACGTTGGGCAAGGGCTGGGTGTAACGGCGCCACTGGTTGCGCCCTAACTCAAGCGTAGCGAAGCGGAAAGTGGTGCGCTCGGTGAAGCCCTTCCAGAACATACGGATGAAGCGGATGGAGCGGAAATCTTGTATTCCGTTGATGGTTTGGCGGCGCGGATGGTCGAGCGGCAACTTAAAGCGATACCACACGAAGCGGGCTCCATCTTTATCGAAGACTATCGTGTCGGTGATGAGGTCGCGCAGCTCGGGGTGTTCGGTGTCGATGGCTTCCATCTGGATGCCGTCGTTGTAAGTAACGAGGCGTTTTTTGAGCGGGATTTTGTAGCGGAAATAGGCTTCGGTTTCGTTGAGGGAGTTATCGCGGTTGAGGTCTTCGGCGTCGGGGAAGTTCGTAGCCGAGGGGTTGAGGTTGGTCGTTTCGTTAACCGGAGAGTTACCTTGTTGGTTATTGAAGCGCTTGTAACGCTCCAAAAGCCCAGGGCGGCTTTGCTCGTATGCGGGGTCGCGGAAAAAGCGGAAGTTATCGTTAGAGGGGTCTTCCAGAATGGCCGCTTTGGCGTTGGGAGAGAGGGCGGAGTTTTGGATAATGTTTAGCCATTCGGAGAAGAACTCACGCTCACCGTCGTCGTCTAAGCCGTCCAATCCCAGGTCTTGCAGGGGGCGTTTGGCTGGGTCATTGTCGAAGGCATTGACTACCGGCGGCAGTACCGGTACCCGCCCCCACTTCGTGTTCGCCGTGCTGCCCACGCCGGTGCCTACGGGCAACGCATTCTCAAAGAACTGGCGGCCATCACGCATGATGTCTTCGGAGATATTTCCCAAGTCGATATACATATCTCCGTCCTTGGAGATGTTAGACCCGTCCCCCTTGTCCATATAGGGGTTGAGCATCCAGAACTCGATAAATTCGATGTTGGCCGCCTCGAAGTCTACGGTGAACAGGCCGCGCATAAAGCCCGCCCATCGGGTTTCGGGTTTGTCCAGCTCACCCGTTACGGTTAAGCCCGCCGAGATCCCCGGATAGCCGTCGGGCACTTCAAAGTTGTAAGGGCCGCGTTCGCGCGGGTAGATGGTTACGTCCAGAGGGCGCAAGGCCGACACCTCCAACGGCGTAAGGTTTCGGTTGGGGAAGATGTCTTGGAACTGAATGATGCGCGTGTAAGGGTTGGTGCCGTCCACGGCATCGCGGGCGCTAGGGTCGGCAATGTACCACGACAGCCGCGAGCGGTTGGCTCCGAGGGCCAAATCATCCACCAGGTCGGCCTCCGGGAATAGCGAAGGGTCGCCCTGCGGGACAGAGGCGATGACCCAGCTGTTCGCCGGGTTGGCCAGGGGTAAGTTGGCCGTGCTGCCCTCAAAGTCGTCTATGTACACTACGCCGCCGCGGTCGTCGCCGACGTTGATGGCGCGGTTGTGACCGGGATGCAAGAGGGCTACCTCCGCCTGGGCCGTAACCGTAGAGGGAGCCTTGGTGTCGATGAGCGGAATTTTATCGATCAGGCGCGTTATCCAGGGCACCTCTTTTGAGTAGTTGAGGTCGAGCCCATACATGCGGTTGTTGATGGGGTCTTCGCCAAAATTGACCTTCTGGATGAGTGGCCGCTCGAAGAGGTTCATATAGGTGGCGCCGATATTGATATCTTTACCTATAGTGTAATCGAAGCGGGCGCCGAACATGGAGCGATTTTGGAAGCTAAATAGCGAGTTGTCTTCAAAGCTGACGTTGACCGGCTGGCCGGATTGCAGGAGGGCCTCGTTGATGATGCGTACCTTGCCGATGTTGTAATCCACCACGTAGTCCTGGCCTTCGACCAATTGGCGCCCGCCGGCGCTTACGCGCACCGAGCCGCGCGGCAAGTTGAAGGTGCCCAGCGATATTTCGGAAGAGCTACTCGAGCGGTACGACCCGCGCAGAGTAAAGCGGTTGAGCTGCTGGAACTCCCGGGCGCGGAAGAGGGTAGAATCGTACAGTTGAGGATAGGTATACTTTTTTATCACCTCGGCCGAGGCGCCGGCCGCTTGTAGTTTTCGCGCTAAATGTGACCCGAAAGGCTCAAGCACGGGAAACATCACGCGCCCGTTGCGCAGGTTGATGGTCAGTCCCGGCACAAAGTCGAAGATACCGTCCGGGCCGGGGTCGCCCTGTAAATTCAGGCTGTCCAGTTTGAACAACTGCAATAGGGGCACGTTGGCTACGCCCGGCGGGATATCTTCGGCGTTCAAGAAGCGCTTTTGGCCCTTTCCGGGGTCTTCGTAAAAAATATCGAAGCGGAACTCCTGCGGGTCTACGTTCACCGCCCCGATGGAGTACACGTTTTTCATCATAAGGTCCCAAATAGGGTAGCGAACATTGGCCGTGGAGCTCTTCAGCATTTTCAGGAAGAGTACGTTTTGGCTAAACGTATCGGTATTGGGTACCTCGCTGCTGAACTCTCCAATTTTGAAGGGTTGGCCGTTGTATGTGTATTCCAAAGCGACGGCCACTACCTGGTCGGGCTGTACGTTGACATTGATGCTCAGGAAGCCCAGTTGCTCGTTGTAGGTGTACTCGCTGGGCGAGAGGAGGCGGCCGCGCACCTTCTCGAAGTCGCGCACTTGTTGCAGCCCTAAATCGTTTCTGAGGCGCCCGACAATCTTGTCGGAGAAGCGCACGGTGGAGTCTTGAGCGATGAGGCGAAGGATTTCCGTATAAAGGCGGTTGTTTTCGTTAGTGGGCAAGGGCTGTCCCTTGATATCGCGTGCAGGTGGCGCCGGCAGGGCAAAGTTGGGGCGGTCGGGTTCGGAGCCGTCCAGATAGGGAAACGGTTCGGCCAGGTCCATTAAGGCTACAATATCGCGCGTATTGTCGGGTACCCGCGTCACGTTGGTGAGCCAGACCTCCATTCGGGTGATGTTGAACAAGGACTGCGGCACGGGCAGGCAAGAGAGCGCGGGCTCGAACTGCTCGCGGTTCCAGTGGCTGACGAGAAAGTGGCGGTTTTCGTCGTACTCATCCACGGGCCTGACGAACTGTTGTACCTGAGAGCCGCCTTGAAGCGTCAGGTTGCTGTTTCGCGAGCGCTGTTGCGCGGCCAATAGGGTCACGTTCAAGTGGCCAAACTTCAGGCCGGTCTTAAACCCGAACAGGTTTTGTGCTCCCTGAATAAGGTTGGAGCGAAGCGGTAGGGAAACGTTGCCGGCCTCAATATTTTGAATGATCTCGTCTTCCGAAAATCCCTTTGGGTCGTAGTGGATTTTCATCTGGTTGTCAAAATCAAAAACGGCTCGGTTGTTAAAATTAAAATTGATTTTGAGCTTCTCCCCTACCTGGCCCGATGCGCTCATGTTGATATCCATGTCGAAGTCGAAATTGCCGATGCGTTGTTGGCGCAGGGTAAGGATGGGGTTTTGAACTTTCTGGTAGTTGTAGCCGAAGCGGAGATTGATGTTGCCCTGGGGTTTGATGTCTACATTGGTCCCGCCGAAAAGGCGCTCCACCAGGCTTGTCTTGACGTCGAATTTGGCGGCCGGGTCTTCTGTGGCGGACTTTCTACTCCCCGGCGTAGTGACGCCCAGCATGCGGTTGAAGTGCTCCTGGCGCTGTTGTTGTTCGCGCCAGCGCATGTACTCTTCAAACGTCATGTAGGAGGGAGTGCGGAAGTAGTCTTCTCCGATTTTCTCTATGATGATGTACCGATCGGTAACCGGGTCATACTCTACTTGCTTTTCGATGACCTTAGGGTCCTGTAAGTCAATGGGATTGCGAGACTTGCTCTGCATGAAGTTTTCCTTGCGGTCCCGCAGCGGCGGCACCGTGTCTCCTACAAGGCTTGGTCGAGTGCCGTGAAGGTTTTGCCACCATCTGTTAGCCTGTGGCCGCCAGTCTACGGGGTACTCCGGGCGCGTGAAGGCGTACAGAAATAGCAAAGAAATGGCAAAGACCGTCGCCTGAAGGAGGTGCTTCTTCGTCATTTTCAACAGGTAGAATAGCCGTTTAGTTGGTCGTTTTCTCGGTAGGTGGAGTTGACAACTGGCCATTGACGCCGGGCTAATGCAAGCGGTTGCCTATCGGTAGGTTTTTAAGAAACCCGTCCTACCTCCCGTCTATCTCGAGCAATGAGCAGATGGTTACTCGACGATGCCCGATACCCAGAGCACTTCCGCTCGGCGTTGCCGGTCGAAGTAAACCTTTATCTTCTTACGGAAGTAACCGCTCCGGTCGGCGTGAAATTCGATGAGCACTTCCCCTCTCTCGCCTGGAGCAATGGGTGTTTCCGGCCAATCGGCCACCGTGCAGCCGCACTCAGTTCGCACGGTTTGCAAGAGGATGGGCACCGATGCCGCGTTTTCAAAGAGAAAAGAATGCGATACCGTTCGACCCAATGGAAGAGAGCCGAAATCGTGTTGGGTGCCGTTCGGCCAGCGCACCGGCGTCTCCGGTCGGACACTCGTCAGTACAAGCAGTAAAGGCCACCACAAAGGGTAAGAGAAGAGCGAAATCATAGCCCGCCGTCGTTCAAAAATGGGCTGCAAAGTACGGACTTATGGGCCCCACTTTTATTGTGGCGTGCCGTTAGCAGCGTTCAGCGGTGGGTCCTTGCGAAGTGGCGCGCTTTACCGGTCGCTGCCTAGGCCGTCTTCTTGCGTGGGAGCCGTTTGCCGCCTATATACTTACCGGGTGACTTTGAGTCATCCGGTAAGTAAAAATTAATGCTAATTTAAAATCTTTCGGCGTGCTCGTTTCAAGCGCCAAACAAACCTTTGCTACCGGTGCTTTCCTTATAGAAAAAGAGTTCAGTAGTTTAAAAGGTTAGGAATTGACTCTGCCCGGCCGACGTAAGTTGCGCCGGGTTTTTTTGTTGTGCGCGCAGAGAGGATAGCAGTTAGCGGTATACTTTTTTCCCTCTTTTCAGCCACGTACCCCACTTACGGTCGTAAGCATGCACTTCGTCGGTGGGCTGCTCCTGCATGTTATACACGGGGTAACCTTGATTTACCCATTCAAAGATGCCGCCATAAAGGTTCCACACCTGCTGAAAACCGGCTCTTTGCAGCTGCTCGGCTACTTTCTCGCTCCTATAACCTATCGAGCAGTAAACGACCAGGGGAGTCTGTTTGTCTATATCTTCCAATTGTGCCGGTTGAAACGTTTCATAACCAACCCAACGAGCACGGGGAAGATGGCTAACCTCATACTCCTTCCGCTCGCGCGCATCTAAGAAAAAATATTTCTCTCCGTTTTGCGCTGCTTGCTGAACGCCCATCTCCGGCACGCTGTGCTGCAAAAGCGTGCGCAAAAGAGTTCGATACGCGCCACTTTTTACCTGGCCGTAGCCGGCCACTGCACCGATGAGCAGACAGCCGGCTACAACGGACTTCTTAAGTTTCATAAGATGGAATAAAGGTAAGCCAGGCGAACGATTAGAAAAAGAGGGGGCAAAATACCCCTTGGCAGCAGGAGATGCAAACTGTCTTGGCAACACAAAGAGGCCAAAACGAAAGAAAAAAAGGAAACCGAAGTAAACGTAAACGCCGAGGCAGGGGCCACTCTTATGCAAAAAATCCTACTGCCAATTACGAGCAGTAGGAAAATCAAAACATACTATGAGAAAACTGAATCAAAGATATGGGCGCAGCGGATGCGCCTCAAAGGGGCATTTACGGAACGGTACTTTTTTTTAAAGGAGTGGCGGTTCCGTTCGGCTTTTCCAGTGAAAGAGGGCTGCGATGGATTTGTGCTCTACGGTGTTTCGGATGGCGCGCGAGAAGAGTTTGGCCGTAGAGAGCACCTTTATTTTAGGCAAGTGCCGTTTGAGCGGGATGGTATCGCAGACGATGAGTTCGGCCAGGCGAGAGTTTTCGATGGTTTCGCAGGCATTTCCGGATAACACCGGGTGCGTACATATGGCGCGCACGGAGCGTGCGCCTTTGTCTATGAGTGCATCGGCGGCTCGGCATAGGGTGCCGGCGGTATCCACCAAGTCGTCTACGAGGATGACGTCGGCGCCTTTCACGTCGCCGATGACGGTAATGGCGGCTACTTCGTTGGCGCGCGAGCGGTACTTGTCGCAAATGACCAGGTCGCGCTTGAAGTACATGGCGAACTCCCGAGCGCGCTTGACGCCGCCGACGTCGGGGCTGGCAAAGACGGCATTGGAGAGGTCAAAGTTTTTCTCCAGATAGGGAATGTAGATGGCCTCCGAGCGGAGGTGGTCTACAGGGATGTCGAAGAAGCCTTGCACCTGTTCGGCGTGCAGGTCCATGGTCATAATGCGGTTGGCGCCCGCAGTGGTCAACAGGTTGGCCATGAGCTTAGCGCTGATGGGTACCCTGGGCATGTCTTTTCGGTCTTGGCGGGCATAGCCGAAATAAGGAATAACTGCCGTGATGTAGCCTGCCGAAGCACGGCGAGCGGCATCAATGAAGAGAAGCAGCTCGACGAGGTTGTCGTGTGGCTGATAGGTGCTTTGGATGAAGAAGACAAACGCCCCGCGCACACTCTCCTGAATGATGGGCTGCATCTCGCCGTCACTAAAGCGATTGAGGATTTTCTGGCCTAGTGGCTCGTCGTAGTAAAAGGCAATTTCTTGGGCTAAGCTTTCAGAGGCGGAGCAGGCAAAAAGTTTGACTTCGGGCATGGTGCTGCCGGCATAAGGTGGGTTGGGTGGTTCGCTCTGGCTGAGTGGCAAGTGCTCGCGAAATTTTCGGCAAAAGTACATCGGCGGCAATGGCTACTTTTGCCTATGTTAAAAAAATATATCTTCCCTATGAGCGACGGTTTGGAAAAGCATTTCCTGCGCTTTCGCAACAATATCGTAGGCATTGACCGGCGCATCTCGACACCTTGGGGCGAAAAGCCCTTGGTCTATGCCGACTGGATTGCCAGTGGGCGACTATATGGGCCCATAGAGGAGTGTCTTAGCCGGCGCATTGGAGCATACATGGCCAATACTCATACGGAAACCAACCTCACGGGTAGTCTAATGACGCAGGCTTATCACACCGCACAGGAGATTATCAAAAAGCACGTCAATGCCGGCGACGGCGATGCGCTTATCGCCGCCTATTCGGGCATGACCGGAGTGGTGAACAAACTGCAACGCATGTTGGGTTTGCGTATCCACGAGCGCTTTCAGGAGCACATCCGCCTTAAGCCGGAAGAGCGCCCGGTCGTCTTCTGTACACACATGGAGCACCACAGTAACCAGACCTCTTGGCTGGAAACCATCTGTGACGTCATCATCATCCCGCCCGATGCCAACGGGCACGTCGATCTGCGTCACCTGGCGCAATTGCTCCACCAATACCAGCAGCGGCCCCTCAAGATTGCGGCCATTACTTCGGGCAGCAACGTGACCGGCATCCTTACGCCGTATCACGAGGCGGCCGCCCTCATGCATCGGCACGGAGGTTACTGCTTTGTAGATTTCGCCTGTACTGCCCCTTATATCGACATAAACATGCATCCCGCCGACCCCCTGGAGCGCTTGGACGCCATCTACTTCTCTCCACACAAGTTCTTAGGCGGCCCTGGCACCCCAGGCGTGTTGGTGTTTAACAAGGCTCTTTATAAAAACCGCGTGCCCGACAACCCGGGTGGCGGCACGGTATTGTGGACAAACCCTTGGGGAGGGCACCACTATATCGAGGATATCGAGGTGCGAGAAGACGGCGGGACACCGCCCATTTTGCAGACCATAAAGGCGGCCATGGCTATTCGCCTAAAAGAGCAAATGGGCGTGGCCAATATCTTGGAGCGGGAGCACCAATTGCTGCAGCAATTTTGGCGCGAGGTAGACGGCCTGCCGGGTCTCAACATCCTAGAGCGCCACAATGAGCATCGCTTGGGTGTGGTGTCTTTCACGGTAGAGGGCTTGCACTACAACCTGGCCGTCAAACTGCTCAACGATTTGTACGGCATCCAGGTGCGCGGCGGATGTGCCTGTGCCGGCACCTACGGGCACTTCCTCTTCGGCATTTCGCAAGAGCGCTCGTGCGAAATCGTCAGCAGGATCGATGCCGGCGACTTGAGCGAGAAGCCCGGCTGGGTACGGCTGTCGCTGCACCCTACGATGACGGATGCCGAGCTGCAATACATCATCGGCGCTCTTCGCGACATTGTCCAAAACCACCGCCGATATGCCCGGGAATACGAGGCCGACCTGGTGCACGGCCGCTTTTGGCACCGCCGGGAAGACCCGCGGCAAATATCGGCCCTGGTAGAGCGGTGGTTTGCCTGTGAAGAAGAGGCCGTAGCGGTGTGAAGCGGCTACTTCTCGAAAAGGGCGTCCACGAAGGCCTTCTTGTTGAAGATCTGCAGCTGGTCGATACGCTCGCCCACGCCGATGTAGCGGATAGGCACTTTTAGTTGATCGCTGATGCCGATGACGACGCCACCTTTAGCGGTGCCGTCCAATTTGGTCAAGGCCAGAGCGGTGATGGGAGCTACTTGGGTGAACTGGCGCGCTTGCTCGAAGGCATTTTGGCCGGTAGAGGCATCCAGCACCAGCAGGATGTCGTGCGGTGCACCGGGTAGCTTCTTCTCTATAGAGCGGCGAATTTTTCCCAACTCCATCATCAAGTTCGCCTTGTTGTGCAGGCGGCCTGCGGTGTCGATGATGGCTACATCGCAGGCGTGATTTACGGCGTACTGCACGGTTTCGTAGGCGACGGCGCCGGGGTCGGCGTTCATTCCCTTGCTGTAGAAGTGGCAGCCGGCGCGTTCGGCCCAAATTTTCAGCTGGTCAACGGCGGCGGCGCGAAAGGTGTCGGCGGCTCCCAGCACCACTTGGTATCCCTGTCGGGTGTACTGGGCGGCCAGTTTACCGATGGTGGTCGTCTTACCTACGCCGTTGACGCCGATAACCAGCAAGACGTAGGGGCGTTGTGAGATAGGGATATCGAAATCTTCGATGTCCTTGGCGTGGTTGTCGGAGAGCATCTGTAGGATTTCCTCGCGCAGCAGGGAGTAAACCTCTTCGGGGCGGAGGTATCTGTCGCGGGCGACGCGCGCCTGAAGGCGTTCGATAATTTTGATGGTCGTCTCCAAACCCACGTCGGCGGCGATGAGGGCCGCCTCAATTTCGTCCAGCAATTCGTCGTCTACGGTGCTTTTGCCGGCTACGGCACGGGCGATTTTGCCGAAGAAGCTCTCTTTGGTCTTTTCGAGTCCCTTGTCGAGGTCGGCCTTTTTCTCTCGGCTGAAAAATTTATCGAAGAAACCCATGGCGCTCAGGTGGATTTGGCGACGGTTGGCTATCGCCCGTGGCAGTGTTTGTACTTTTTCCCGCTTCCGCAGGGGCAGGGATCGTTGCGCCCCACGGTAGCCTCGCGCACGATGGGCTGCGGACGAGCAGAAGGGCGTTGGCCGGCGCTATCGGCGGCTCGCTGGGCGGCTCGCTGCGTCTCGGTCATGGCCTCCTCCACGGGGCGGCGATTGGTCAGCAGGCGCATGCGCTGGGCAGCAATGCGCTGAGCGCGGAGCGCTTCTTCCCGGCGGGTCTGTTCCATTTGGCGCTCGTCGGGCAGCACAAGGGCGCCTCTGAGCAGAAAAGAAGTGGTCTGTGCATTGATCTGGCCGATGAGCGCCTCGAAGAGTTTATAGGCTTCCATCTTGTAGATGACTAAGGGGTCTTTCTGTTCAAAGGAGGCTCCTTGGACGGCTTCTTTCAAGTCGTCGATGTTGCGCAGGTGTTCCTTCCAGGCGTCGTCGATGATGGCCAGCGTAGCTACCTTTTCGATATCGTGCATGATGCTCTTTCCGTTGGTACGGATGGCCTCTTCTATGTCTACGCTGATGTTGAAGCCCAACACGCCATCGGTGAAGGGTACTAAGACGCGCTTGTACCGGTCGCCTTCGCGCGCGCGGATGTCTCGGATGAGGGGCAACAGGCGCTCGGAGATGGCTTGGCGCTTGAGTTGATACAGGTCGAAGACTTGCTTTTGAAAGCGCTCGGTGACTTCCTCTACGGGTGCGCTTTTGAACCATAGCGCGTCCATGTCGGGGTCTACGCCGATGATGCGGATGGCGTCCAGCCGGAACGTCTCGAAATCGCCGGCCTCTCGGTGTACGTGAACGAGCTCTGAAGTAATGGCGATGAAGGCGTTGTTGATGTCTACGGAGAGGCGGTCGCCGAAGAGGGCGTTGCGGCGTTTTTTGTAGATGGCCTCCCGCTGGATGTTCATCACGTCGTCGTACTCGAGCAGGCGCTTGCGGATGCCGAAGTTGTTTTCTTCTACGCGCTTTTGGGCGCGCTCGATCGAGCGCGTCACCATGGGGTGCTGGATGACGTCGCCCTCTTTGTGCCCCATCTTATCCATGAGGCCGGCAATGCGCTCGCTTTGGAAGAGGCGCATGAGCGTGTCTTCGAGAGAGACGAAGAACTGCGAGGAGCCCGGGTCGCCCTGGCGGCCGGCGCGTCCGCGCAGCTGTCGGTCGACGCGGCGGCTTTCGTGGCGCTCGGTGCCGATGATGGCTAAGCCGCCGGCTTCCTTCACGCCGGGGCCCAGCTTGATGTCGGTACCGCGGCCGGCCATGTTTGTGGCGATAGTTACCTTTCCGGCCAAGCCGGCTTGTGCTACGATTTCCGCCTCGCGCTGGTGTTGCTTGGCGTTGAGGACGTTGTGCTCGATACCGCGCAGGCGCAGCATGCGCGAGAGCAGCTCGGAGATCTCTACTGAGGTGGTGCCTACCAACACCGGCCTTCCGGCTTCGCGCAGGCGTACAATCTCCTCGATAACGGCGTTGTATTTCTCGCGGGCGGTTTTGAAGACCAAGTCGTCCTTGTCCTCGCGAATAACTTTTCGGTGGGTGGGAATGACTACCACGTCGAGTTTGTAGATATCCCAGAACTCTTTGGCTTCCGTTTCGGCCGTGCCGGTCATGCCGGCCAGCTTGTGGTACATGCGGAAGTAGTTCTGCAGGGTGATGGTAGCGTACGTTTGGGTAATTTCCCCGACTTTGACGTTTTCCTTGGCTTCAATGGCCTGGTGCAAGCCGTCGGAATAGCGCCGACCCTCCATGATGCGGCCGGTTTGCTCGTCCACGATTTTGACTTCACCCTCAGGCGTTACGATGTATTCGTTGTCTTTTTCAAAGAGGGCGTAGGCCTTCAGCAGTTGCTGTATGGCGTGGATGCGGCGGCTTTTGACGCCGTAGTCCTGAGAGAGCCGTTCTTTGGCCTCGGCTTTTTGCGCAGGAGAGAGGTCGGGGTTGTTGTCGATGTTGACCAGCTCGGAGCCGATGTCGGGCAGGATGAAGAAGTTGGGGTCGTTGTTAAATCGGCTCAGGTATTCCAGCCCTTTGTCGGTGAGCTCTACGCTGCGGTTTTTTTCGTCAATGTGGAACAGGAGTTCTCGGTCGACTTCGGGCATGCGCTTATTGTTCTCTTGCATGTAGAAGTCTTCCGTTTTTTGGAGCAGTACTTTGACGCCTTCCTCGCTCAGGAACTTGATCAGCGGCCGATACTTGGGCAGGGCGCGGTGGGCGCGCAACAGCGGCAGTCCGGCCTCGCCCTCTTCGTAGCCGATTTTGCCGGCGGCAAAGAGCCGGCGGGCTTCGGAGAGGAACTGGTTAGCCAGGCGCACCTGTTCCTCGTACAGGCGCTTGACGGTAGGGTTGAGCTCGACGTATTCCTGGTCTTCGGCACCTCGCGTGACGGGGCCGGAGATGATGAGGGGTGTTCGCGCCTCGTCGATGAGTACAGAGTCCACCTCGTCCACGATGGCATAGTGGTGCTTTCGCTGCACGAGTTCGTCTGCGCTGATGACCATGTTGTCGCGCAGGTAGTCGAAGCCAAATTCCGCATTAGTGCCGAAGGTGATATCGCAGCGGTAGGCTTGCACGCGCTCTGGAGAGTGCGGGCGGTACTTGTCGATGCAGTCAACGGTGAGCAGCAGAAACTCGTAGATAGGGCCTACCCATTCCTGGTCGCGGCGGGCCAGGTAATCGTTGACGGTCACCACGTGTACCCCTTCGCCCGACAGGCCGTTGAGGTAGGCGGGTAGGGTAGCGACCAGGGTTTTCCCCTCGCCGGTGGCCATTTCGGCAATCTTACCCTCGTGAAGAACGATACCGCCGATGAGCTGCACGTCGTAGTGCACCATGTTCCACACGATTTCGCCCCCAGCAGCTACCCAGCGGTTTTTCCATACGGCCCTGTCGCCTTCGATGCGCACGTAGGTCTTGTCGGGCCGGGCGGCCAGCGCGCGGTCGTGTTCGGTGGCCGTCACTACCATCTCCTCGTTTTCTGTAAAGCGGCGGGCGGTCTCTCTGACCACGGCAAAAGCCTCGGGCAATATGTCCAGCAGCACTTCCTCCAAGGCCTTGTCGCGCTCTTTGCGCATGTCGTCTACCTCCTTAAAGAGGGCTTCCTTTTCGTTGAAGTCTTCCGATTGCAGCGCTTGCTCGTGGAGTGCCGCTATTTGCTCGTCTATCTCGCGCAGATAGTCGGCAATGCGCTGCCGAAATTCCAAAGTCTTTTGGCGCAGCTCGTCGTTGCTCAAGGAGCGATACGACTCAAAATAACGGTTAATTTCGGCCACCGTGCTCTCATAGCGGCGCATGTCGCGCTCTTGCTTGGTGCCGAGTATTTTCTTGAGCAGTCCTAACATGTCTTTTTGAATGAAAAATCCGATAAAGAAGAGTAAACGCTCGCCTCGCGCTTATCGGTACGCTCGAGCAACCGCTCCTGGGTACGGACTGCAAAGGTAGCATTCCTCGGCGGGTCGAAGCCACCCCAATCCGACACATTTCGTTCAGCATACCACACGGCACTTCGCTCTTTGGCATCAAGAAGGGCGAGGACTATTTCACACAAAGACCGCTAAGCTTGTTTGTGCGGCGAGATTGTTCAATACCATAACGGCAGGTGTTTGTGCTTTTTGCATGGTCTTGGCGTTCTTTGCGAGAGCAGGAGGCGTTGCAATGCAGCACATGAGAGCAACATGTCTAAGCGTTACAAAGTTCTACACGTACCTGGGTAGGAGGCTGCTGTTCGTAGGACTGGTGTGGACTGCTTGCCGGGCGCGCGCCCCGGAGCCAGGCGGTGGTTTGGCCTTTTTTCACTGGAAAAACCGCCTGTCGCTCGGCCCTGAGGAAGTAGCCTTGCTCGATAGCACCGAGTGCCGGACGCTGTACGTCAAGTTTCTCGATGTGGCCCGCGGGGCCGACGGTGTCGTTCGGCCTTACGCCCTACTGGACGTGAGGGATACTTCGGGTTTGGGAGGACGGCAGATAATCCCTTGTGTCTTTCTGACGAATTCCGTTTTTGAGGGCTTGTCGGCCGATAGCGCTGCCTGGCTGGCCGAGCGAGTAACCATGGCCGTGGAGGGCGTCGGCCGGCAGCTAGGGCGGGCCGATTTTTCCGAAGTGCAATTCGACTGCGATTGGACGGCGCGCACGCGCGCGGTGTTTTTTTCCTTTTTGAGAAAAATGCGGTCGTCGCTGCCGGCACACACCCGCCTGAGCGCCACCATACGCCTGCACCAGTACAAGCATCCTCGGCGCACCGGCGTGCCTCCCGTGGACCGGGGCCTGCTGATGCTCTACAACACAGGCGATATCGAAAGCCCCGACGAAGAGCACTCCATTTTTCACACCCGCGATGCGCTGCGGTACGTAGAAGGCGCACCCACGACCTACCCGTTGCCCTTGGATGTGGCCCTGCCCACTTTTTCCTGGACGCTCATCTACCGCGACGGGCGCCTGTGGAAAATAGCGCCGGAAGGCTATGCACCGCCGCCCTATGAAGGCGACCAGCGCATACGCACGGAGATAGTGGACACTGCCTTGCTCCGACAGGCGGCTCAGGTAGCCGCACGCCTTTCCTTGGCACCGGACGGGCGGGTGGCCTTCTTCCGCTTGGACGGCGCAACCGCCCGCCGATATCCGGCCACCCTTCTGAAAGACATCTGCCGTAAGGTCAAAGACAGATGAGGGGCGTTGCTCTTTTGAGGCACCGCTCGTTCGGCACTACCGACCACCGGCGTGGCTCAGGTGCGCCATACGCGCGGACTTACCGCGATGCGGAAGCGCAGCATTATTTATTTATGTGTTGCTGTTGGTGCTTTACTCGACCAACTATCTGCCCTATGCTTTACCGAACCCCACTCTGCTTGCTGCTCGCCCTGGCCCCGCTTTGCGCGACGGCGCAGGCTCCGGTGCGCATCGGCAGGGACTACGCCGTGTTTTTTCCGGTGAACCACCTGCAGTACCGGCCGGACATCACTGCCCAACACCGAGACCGAATGCCGGCAGATCGCCGATATTCTGGATAAGGACTACGGCTTTGAGACTACCGTGCTGCTCAACAAAAACAAACAGGAGATCAAAGAGCAACTGGCCCAACCGGCCGGCCGTCGCTACGGTCCCGACGATCGGCTCTTGCTTTGGTTTTCTATGCACGGCCACTTCGACGAGGCCGGCGAAGCCGGCTTTTTGTGCCCTGCCGGAGTCAGGCGCTAAGACTCCTCCTTTGACACTTGGCTGCTTCATGCCGAACTGAGCACCCTTTTGACCCGTATTCCTTGCGAACACATCCTGCTCGTGGTCGCCCCCTGCTATTCCAACACCCCTGGCGGCCGTAGGAATAATGTCCCGGTACCTGATCGGGAACACCCCGACTGCCGAACCACCATCGTAGATGCCCTGCGCCATAAAACGCGCTACTACATCGCTTACGGCGATAAGGAAACTCCGGCCCGGTCACAACTTGCCGAGAGGATGCGCCTTTCCCCGGGCGGCCGATACTTCGGCGATGACGGCATCCTCAGCCTCAAAGAACTGCTCGGCGTGCTCAGCTAAGCATATCCCGTCCTTAAAGACGGCCGCAAGGCATAAAACCGATCACCGCTGCCGAGCGCTGCTTGTTCTCTTAAACTTAAACCGGCCGCAACACGGGCTTAACGGTGCGCGGGTTCCTTTGCCCTAAAAATCACCGTTCACTATGAAAAACAAGTACTCGCTAAGCGGTTTACTGCTGCTGATGGCTGCCGGGCTGAGCGCTCAGGCTCCTTTTGCCCCCTTCGATACGGCCTATGTGGCCGGTTCCACGACGGTTCGCGTATCGCCCTCTCTGAAGGCTCAAGTGCTTTTCCGCGAGGGAAGCAACTGGGTTCGCCTCAATCGCCAAGACGGCTATTCGGTTGTCGTGCCGGCGCCCCGGGAGCACGATTTCAACACGTATCTGCCCGACCCGGTCAATCCCAACGGCAAGGGCCTGTTGGTCATCAACCACGAGCGGTCTACCATCCGCAGTGAGCGCCCGGCTCTGGGCATGGGCGGCGCTATGTCGGTGGTGCCGGTCGTCCGCACGGCCGACGGATGGAAAATTGATAACAGCATAGCCATCGGCGACACCTGCTTCGCAGTAGACTTTTCGCCGGTGGGCTACACGACTACCAACTGCGGTGGGGCGCTCTTGTCCACGGGCAATGTGCTCACGGGAGAAGAGATCTTCGCTAACTTCCGCTCGAACCAGCAGATTGCCAACAATTTCGACACCTTGCTCAATCAGTTCGGCTACGATGGTCAAGGCAACTACACCATTCCGGCTTCGGTGCCGGAGTTTGGCGGTCGCAAGATCAAGATGTATCAAAACTTCGGCTGGTTGACGGAGGTAGACCCGAAGACGCGTCGGGCCGTGCGCAAGCTGTACCACGCCGGACGCATGTCTTTTGAGGGTACCATCGAGCTGAGCGACCGCCGCACCCTCGTACACGGCAATGACTTTGTACCCAACTCGGCCCTGCCGAACGCTGCTTTCCTCTTTAAGTACGTAGCCGACAAGCCGGGCGACTTTACGACGGGCAACCTCTATGTTTTCAAGCAAAACCCGGGTTCTTACGAGGGCGTCTGGCTGCCCATCCCGCGCGATTTGGATTCCTTGCTCATTGCTCCCGAAATTGCCAAGCGCATGGGTGCTACTTTCTTCCAGCGCCTGGAATGGACGGCCTTCGACCCGGTGAGCGGCAAGGTATTCATCGCGGAGACGGGTCGCGACAACCAGTCTATGGCGCTGCCCATGCGCGACGGCGCTACCGTACCCAAGCACTGGTTAGACAACAACCTCTTCAACCCGGCCGACTCGGTTTGCCGCCATCCTTACGGCGCCGTCTTGGTATTAGAAGGTGCGATGACGGACAAGCCTTCCGTTCGCGTTCACCTCTGGGGTGGTCCGGAAGTGCCTAATGACCCGGCAGCCTCTAAATTTGTCTTTAACAGCGTAGATGGCATCACGGTGGCGACATACGGAAACAAGCGCTTCCTGGTGTTGCAAGAAGATAATATCGGTACTTCGCTGGGCCGCATCGTACCTACTTTCGTAGGTGCTTTCCCCTATGATGTGCCCAAGGCTTTTATGCTGGACTTGGATATCCCCAATCCCACGCCGGCCAACCTGCACTTGTTCTACACGGGTTCACGAGACTCTGAAGCTACGGGAGCGATATTTACTCCGGACGGCAGCACCTGTTTTATCAACAACCAGCACCCCGACGGCACCGGCGCCAGCTTTGCCTCCGACACCATCGGCAATGTCTCTCCGGTGGGCAACGTATACCCCTTCCAGCGCGCAGCTACGATTGCCATCACGGGCTTCGATCCTAAGCTGATCTCCAACATCCCCACCATTGACAATAATGCGGAAGAGTTCGTACTCTATCCGAACCCAACCTTCCGGGCCGTACATTTCAATAAGATAGTGGACATCGAGCTGTACGATGCTCAAGGCCAGCTGCTCCGCACGCGTCGCCAAGTAGCCCATGTAAATGTGGACGACTTAGCATCCGGCACTTACTTCCTGCGGACGCTGCACGACCAGAAGGTGTACCGGATTGTCGTAGCGCATTGATGGAGTCTGCGCGGCCAATTGTCGCCTCTACGAATAAGCGTTTTTCCGGCAGCATGAAGCCCTTCTAAAGGGTTTCATGCTGCTCCTTGTTAAGGCCCTTGCCGAAGGATACCCGGCCCTTTTAGCCCGCCACTCTGCGAGAGTGTTTTTTCCTGTCTTTCTGTAAAACCATTTTCTCTATGAAAAAAACGCTTGGTCTGTGCGTCATCTTCGTGGCCTTCTGGGCCTTTCTTAGCCATACCTCCATACAAAACATCGTTTCTTCTAATCCTCGGCTAATAGAGCGCCCGCTCAAAGAGCGCTTTCAGGAACAGAATCGCCTTTTTCGCGAGGCTTTGCTGTCTTTTAAACGGCAACTGGAACAGGCGCGGTCGAACCGGAAGGGACTGGACAAAAAATGGTTGGAGGCCTTCAAACAAGTGCGCGTAGCCTACAAGAGAGTAGAGCTGTTAGCCGCCTATTTCGACCCTTACAATGCAGCGCTTTTGAACGGCCCTGCCATTCCCAAGGTAGAATACGAGGACGGATTGGCCTTGGTTCGGCCCTCTTACAGCATGCAAGTGATGGAGGAGTTACTCGGCGATGAGCAACCTTTTGAGCACCGGCAAGTGTTGCTGTCACTGGTGGACAAGGCGCTGGTGTACCAGCAGGAGATGACGGAGGTAGTGCTGAAGTATCCTTTTGAGGACTGGATGGTCTTTGATGCGCTGCGCCAGCAGCTCATCCGAGTGTGTGCATTAGGCTTGGTGGGTTTTGACTCGCCCGTACTGCTGCACGCTCTGCCGGAGGCGACGGCGGCATTGGACGAAATGGTCTATGTCATTCGGTTATACGAGCCTCACCTGATAGACGACAAGGAGTCGCTGGCTCTGTTGCGTGGGCACCTGTACAAGGCCATATCGGTGTTGCAGAGTGCCACCTCCTTCGAGACATTAGACCGTGTAGCCCTTATTCGCGACCACTTAGACCCTTGTTGGGCACTGTTGTATCAACTTCAGCAGCTCTTAGATATCGAGCCGGTGGAGCAGCGCTATGCGTTTCATACGGCCTATAACATCAAGGCCGCCAGCCTTTTCGCTCCGGACTTTCTGAAGCGCGGCTTCTTCAGTAAGGTGAAGACGACTGCCTTGCCGCCAAAGGTAGTAGCGCTGGGCCGCCTGTTGTTTTTCGACCCAGTCCTTTCGGGCAACGGCGAGCGGGCGTGTGCCTCCTGCCACCGACCTGAACACGGCTTTGCCGAGCCGCTGCGATACAGCCGCTCGTTCCATCCGGAAAAACACGTCGGGCGAAACGCTCCATCGCTCATCAATGCCGTATATGCCCATATTTTCCAGACCGATGGACGCGCGTCCAGTATAGAGGAGCAGTTTCATCAGGTGTTGGTCAATGAGCGCGAGATGAACATCCGCGAGGACGAAGCCATCCGTCGCATCGCATCCTCTGAGGAGTATCGCCGACTTTTTCGCGACGCTTTCGGCCTACCGCTCCATCAAGAGCCGGATTTTGCCCACATCCGGGCGGCGCTAGGAGCCTATGTCGAATCGCTAACGGCTCTCAACTCACCGGTAGATCAATACCTGCGCCGGGAAACCGACCGGTTAGACCCGACAGTCTACCGAGGGTTAAACCTTTTCTTGGGCAAGGCCAAATGCGCCACCTGCCATTTCATCCCGTTGACCAACGGCACGGTGCCGCCCACTTTCCAAGAGACGGAGGTAGAGGTGCTGGGTGTTCCTGCCGAAAAAAACAAGCCGGTCATTGACCCCGACCCGGGCCGCTACACCATTGCTTACTTGGAACAGCACAAGCACGCTTTTAAGACGCCCACCGTTAGAAATGCAGCGCTGTCGGCGCCTTATATGCACAACGGTGTGTTCGATGACCTAGAGGAACTGGTGCGCTTTTACAACCACGGCGGAGGTGTTGGAATAGGCATACCCATAGATAACCAAACCTTGCCGCCAGACTCGCTTCACCTTACAGAGCGAGAAATCCGAGACTTGGTGCGTTTCATGGAGGCGCTGACGGATACCACGGGCTTGACGCAGCGTCCGGAGCGGTTGCCGGCACTGTCGGGGGAGTACGCCCGTTGGAACCATCGCCCTGTAGGAGGGCATTATTAAGCCGGCCACACTGCTCCAATGTTGCCTGCCGCGATATCTGCTGCACGCCCTCGTTGCCCGACCGCCTTGCTGGGAGCGAGGGCGGCGGTTTATGCACTACCCGTCGGTAGCCGTTAGGGCTCGGAGGTCGGAAAGCACGGTGGCAGAGTGGAGGCGATATTTTTCTATTACATCGCCCAGCAGTTCTGTGCGCACGACCAAGAGCAATTTGCCGCGGTACGCTCCGATGTGGTGCATACGAATGACCTCGCTCAGCGCCGGCTCGTGTCCCAGGCCCTGCAGCTCCAGTTTGCCCACTTCGTCCACTATCAGCCAGGGCATTGGGCGCAGAGCGTCTTCTATCAGCATCTGCCGGGCCAGGGCGAAGGTGGATGCCGAGAAGTGATAGCGACAAATAGTAACCAATTCCTCCGACGGCACAGTCTGTTCTCTTACCTGAAAGGGATGCATCCTTCGGTCGCGGAGGGTGAACAAATGGCGGACACCCTCGAGGTCGGGCGCCAAAAAACCGCCCAAATCGGTGCGATCTTCGGCCCAGGCCATAAGGGCCGAAGTTTTGCCCGAGTGCACCGGTGCGCTGAAAATAAAAAGGGTAGGAGGTAGCATACTGGCGATTGAAGAGATAGATGGTGAAAGGAACTTTCGGGCTGCTCGACAATAGCAGAAAATGCCCTGCAAAAGTGTTGTGTGGGAGAAGTTTTTTCGGTATCTGTGGAGCAAGAAGCTGCCTGGGAGCGGTTTTTTGTTTAAAAGAGTTGAGCTTTCCCCATCCAGAGCGACAGCCTATCCTGTGTTCTTTCATCCCTCGCCTCTTCAGCGGACCGTCGCCATTGTGAATCTAAAATAGCAATGAGAACAAGAGAGTTCTTCGCCTTTCGGCAATTGTTGGCTTCTGTTCATCAAAAAGCCTTTGGCGAGCCCCTATCGCCGTTATCCTACAGCAGGGCGCAGGCGCTTAGCTGGCTCATCGAAGAGGCTACGGGAAAGCCACTGAGTTATAAAACGCTGGCGAATTACGCCAAAGCCGCACTGGATGACCAAGCGGGGCGGGTAAACCCGCATCCCAGTACTCTGGTCATACTGGTGCAGTATCTTCAAGGGAACATGGCTACCCATCCGCTGGTCGCCTGGCAGCAGTATTGTTGCCAGGCGGAAAAGTCACAACAGTGTCGGCAGTGGAGTGGCCGGTTCGTGTAGGCTGGGGTGGTCGAAACCGGGCTTGTTGAGCCGTTCAGACACGGGATACCAGGTGAGTAAGCCGGGTGGGGTGGGTTTGAGGACACGGACGAGGTCTTCTACCGGTGAGGGCGTTATCCATAGCCGTTGTTCCTCTTCCGTCAGCAGGAGGGCCGGCATGCGATGGTGGAGTGTTGCGAGGTCTTCGCCGGCCGGCACGGTCACTATGGCGAAGGTTCGAAGCACTTCGCTTCCCTGCCGTAGCTCGCTCCAGATGCCGGCCATAAAGAGTAGAGAGCCGTCAGGAGGCAAGATGCGAAACGGCATAGGCTTCCTGTGGGGCACCTTTTTCCACTCATAGAAGCTATCGGCAGGTATCAGGCAACGCCGATGGGCGGCGGCATCGCGGAAAGCAGGCTTTACCCATAATCCTTCGGCTCGGGCATTGATGTTCCGCCTCATAGGTGCAACAGATTGCGTTTTGTGCGGCATGACCAATCCCCACTGCATCGCCTGCAAAGTATAAGGTACCTCTGAAGTCACCACCCACGCCCGATGGGTAGGAGCAATGTGATAGGAAAAAGACAGGTCGGGCGGCAAGATGATGCCTTTTAATTGATTTCCCAGCCGTTGAGGAGTGGTTACGAAGGAGTAGCGGCCGCACATATACGCCAAAATGAGAGGATTTTGCCTTACTTTTGGGGCAATCTTCTCAAAAACGGTTATATCTCATGAAAAGTTTGTGTATAACTACCCTCCTCGTCCTAAGTTTTGCCCTCCATTCGGCGGCCCAACCCACGTGGGTACCTGTGCGCGAGGAGCAGATTGCTGCCGACCCTTCTGACCGGCTAATCGTCCCTAAAGTTTATCGGCTCTATCGGCTCGACTTCGACCAAATGCGCGCCTATTTGCAAAAAGCGCCGTCGGAGCAGGACTACCTGGACGGCGCTAAGGGGCTGCCCTTGAATTTGCCTTTGGCCAATGGGCAGTTGGTTGGCTTTGAGGTGTGGGAAGCTCCGGTGATGCATCCGGACTTGGGAGCGGCCTTTCCCGATATTCGCTCGTTCGCCGGTAAGAGTATTTCTCCCGGCTTAGGGATGACCGTCCGCTTCGATTATACGCCCAAGGGCTTTCACGCTATGATTTTTAATCCGAAGGGGAGCACGGTTTTCATCGACCCTTATGCGCGGGGCAATACGCAGGACTACGTGTGCTATTTCAGGAGGGACTTCGTCAAGCGAAACGGCAGCGTGTGGCAATGTCACGTATCGGATACTCCTGTGGCGATAGAGCTGCCTTTGGGAGTTAACCAGCGCGCCGGAGATTGCGGCAATCGCCGCCAGTATCGCTTGGCGCTGGCGTGCACGGGCGAATACGCCAACTACCACGGTGCTTACGGCAGCAACAAGGCCCCTGCTTTGGCTGCTATAGTCACCACCATGACTCGGGTGAACGGTGTCTTCGAGCGCGATTGCGGGCTACGAATGGTCATCATTCCCAACGACACTGCCATCATCTTCACCGACCCGGCCACCGATCCGTATACGAACAACAGCCCCACTGCCATGCTGGGCCAGAACCAACAGGTCTGCGACAGCATCATCGGCACGGCCAACTACGACGTGGGACATGTTTTCGGAACCTTCGGCGGCGGAATAGCCGTGCTCAACAGCCCGTGCAACCCCGCTGCCAAGGCTAAAGGCATGTCCGGCATCCCTGACCCGGTCGGAGACCCCTTTGACATCGATTTTGTAGCGCACGAAATGGGCCATCAGTTTGGCGCAAACCACACGCACTACAACAATTGCAGCCGTTCGGACCCGTCGGCCATGGAGCCGGGAAGCGGCTCTACCATTATGAGTTACGCCGGTCTTTGTTCGCCCAACGTACAAAGTGAATGCGACGACTACTTTCACGCCCGCAGCTTACAGCAAATTGGAGGTTTCGTCACCGGTGCGGGCAATGCGTGTGCCACGGCCGTGCCGACGGGCAATCAAGCTCCCGTGGTAGCCGCTCTGCAGAACTACTCCGTGCCCAAGTCTACCCCGCTGATACTAACCGGCTCTGCCACCGACCCGAATAACGACCCGCTGACCTTTTGTTGGGAGCAGATGAACGCCTATTCGGCGCCGGCACAGCCCATGCCGCCGTCGTCGACCAATACTTCGGGCCCGGTGTTTCGCAGCCTACCACCTACCGCAGATAATACCCGCTATCTTCCCAATTTCCCTGCCGTTTTGTCAAACACCACCCCTACTTGGGAGGTCTTGCCTTCGGTAGGCCGTTCTATGAGCTTCCGCTTTACGGTGCGCGACAATAACCCTGCCGCCGGCTGTACGTCGGAAGCCAATATGACCGTCACTACTGTGGGCGCTGCAGGGCCGTTTCAGGTGGTGTCGCCCAACGGAGGCGAGCAATACCCCAGCGGTTCCATCCAGGTCATTACTTGGAACGTCGCCGGTACGACGGCTTCGCCCATCAACTGCAGTCATGTAAGTATCCTCATTTCCACAGATGGAGGCAATACGTTCACCACTCTTGTCGCCAGCACACCGAACGATGGTAACGAACACGTCTTACTGAGTGTGCCGCCTACTAATCAGGCGCGCATTATGATACGGTCGGTAGGGAACATCTTCTACGACATTTCCAACGATAACTTCATCATAACCGCTCCGTTGCCCGTAGAGCTGATGACCTTCGTGGCGCGCGCCGCGCCCGAGGGTGTTTTGTTGCAATGGACGACCGCGTCGGAGAAGGACAACGCCGGCTTCTACATCGAGCGCAGTATAGAAGAGGCGGGCGCCTTCGAGTCCATCGGCTGGGTGGCCGGTCGCGGCACGGCATCCGATTTGCACACCTATGTCTACTTGGATAAAGACAGGGTAGGCGCGCAGCAATTGTACTATCGCTTGCGTCAGGTGGACTACGACGGCGGCGAACATTTTTCGCCGATACGAGTTGTTAAAGTGGGCGAAGCCTATAAGGGTTTGGCCTTGTGGCCCAATCCGGCCGGCGAGCGTCTTTTTTACCAAATACCGGAAGCCATGAACGCCGAACAGATAGAGGGTGTGCTGATAGATGCCGCCGGCGTGGTGATGCAGCGGCTGGTGCTTCCGTCCCCCTCGGGCTTTATTCCTTTGGAAGGTGTACCCGCCGGTCTGTATTGGCTTCAAGTTTCCTGGGGGCGCTCGACGTGGCGAGAGCGTTTTTTCGTTCAAAATCGTTGATAGCCCAATGTTGAAACCCAAACCGATGATCCACCTTGTGGGTGCTGCACTGAATGCGGGCGTACGGGTGGCTCCGCAGGCTACGGCCCAAGCGGCGTTTTACCTATTTGGTTTTCCCCGCTCGCGCAAGGTGAAACCCCAAGAGCGCCTCTTCCTGGAGAGTGCGCGCTTTGCCTACAAGGCGATAGGGAACTATCGCATTGCGACATACTGCTGGGGCAAGGAAGGCCCCTTGGCTTTGTTGGCCCACGGCTGGGAGAGCCACGCCGGGCGCTGGCGGAAGATAGCACCGGCATTGGTCGAGATGGGTTATCGCGTGCTGGCCGTAGATGCTCCGGCCCACGGGCGCTCTTCGGGCTGGCATTTCAACATGATTCGCTACGCAGAAGTGCTGCGTACCCTTATGGAGCGCGAAGGACCGGTTTACCTATCTATTGGGCATTCGGTGGGCGGCGCTTCTACTATTTGGGCGATGCACACGGTGTCTCCCTCGTTGCGTCCGCCTCGAGCAGTTATCATGGGCTCCTTTGCCTCTTTGTCGCACGTCATGGAGAACGGTCGGCGTCTTATAGGGGCCGAACCGGCCGTCATGGAGGCCATGGACGAGTTCATCGAGCGCATTTCGGGAAAGCGCATCGCCCAATACGACCTGACGGCCATTGTCCCGCATTTGGCAGGCGTGGAAGCACTGCTGTTGCACGACCGCTATGACCCGGTTACGCATTTTGGCGAAAGCGAAAAGCTGGCGGCCGCCTGGCCGGGGGCAAGGTTGGTCGCTACAGAAGGACTGGGCCACGGCTTGACGGCTCCTCTTGCCGTAGAGCTGGTTTTGGACTTTGCCCGACAAAAGCTGCCTTCCCTTCGGGAGATTCGGTAAGGAGATGAGGCCCCATCTCCTTTTGTATCGATGAGAAGGCTTCTTCCTCGGCGTTTATCGGCCTCCCTGTTGTAGTTGAAGAGCCCGCTCCATGTCGGCGTCTGCCTGTTGCTGTTGCCCCATGTTGCGGTAAATAGCCGCGCGGGTGCGGTAAGCGATAGCGTAGTTGGCGTTCAGGCGTAGGGCCTCGTTGATGTCTGACAAGGCCTTGTCGTACCGACCCAGCATCATGTAGGCATTTGCCCGGTTGTTCCACGCCATAGGAATGTCGGGCTTTAGTTCGATGGCCGCCGAATAGTCGGCTATAGCCTCCTCATAGCGCTTCAAGTTGGCGAAAAGCAGAGCGCGATTCATGATAACATCCAGGTATTTGGGCTTGAGCTCGAGGGCCTTATCAAAGTCTTTGAGCGCCTGCTGCGGGTTTCCCATTTGCGATTCGGCCAGGCCCTTGAAGAAATAGGTCTCCGGGTGTCGCGGCTCCAGTTCGAGACTTCGGACGAGGTCGGACAGCGCTTCGGCGGGTTTTTTCAAGATAACCCGACATTTGCCTCGGTTAAGAAAGATACGAGGAGTTACGATGCCGGCCTCTATGGCCTTGTCGAAGTCGGCCAATGCCTCCTCGTAGCGCTCCAGCATAAGGTATGCCTGCCCGCGGCCGTTGTACGACTCTACATAGGTGGGGTCTAAGCGAAGGGCCTCGGTATAGTGCTTTATGGCGCTCTCATACTGATGGTTCAGCAGTTCGCCGTAGGCCAAATTACACTGACAAAGGGGGGACTGAGGCTGTTTTTCTACGCAATCGCGGAAAACGGAAACTTCATTTTTCCACACCAAACTGCGTTGGTGAGCCAAGAAACCGTAAAAGACGGCTGCGGCGCTCAGCAACGCCCAGCGCACCTGCGGCCGCAAGCGCTGCGCCCACCCAACCATCAGCAGAAAAAAGCCCACACAGGAAAGGTACACGTATCGGTCTGAGCGCATTTCAAAAGTGCCCACCGTAACATAAGGCAACATGACCGACAACGGCAGCACATACCACAAAGCACTCAGCCCTATTATGCGCTCTCGCCGCGCTCCTTTCCAGGCAAGCCACGCCAAAGCGGCCACCGCAAAGGGTGCCGCGTAATAGTCCCACGACCAAGTACCCGCCGTTTTTTCCATAGGATAGTAAATGCTGAGCCGAAGAGGCGCTAACAGCTGCAACGGGTAAAAAAGCAGGGAATGGCACACCATTAAAAAGCGGTCGAAGAGGTTGTACGCCTCAGAGGCGATCACCAACCGGTGGCCCTCTGCCTCTCGGGTGATAAACGTGTACAGACCCAAAGCGATGCTCACGGCAAAAAAGGGCACTTTGCCGAGCAAGTGACGCCATTGTAAGCGGCCTTGGTGATACCAGTCAAAGGCCAACAACAGGAGCGGCAGGGTGACGGCCGCCGATTTAGCCAATACCGACAGCACAAAGGCCGTTAGCGTCAGCCCGTAAAACAAGGAGCGCCCTCGCTGCTGCCACTGCCGGTATGCCAGCAGTGCGAGTAGATAGAAAAAAGAGAAGGTCAGCGCGCTTTGACCCGCGATCCAGCTGGTGGCTTCCACCTGCATGGGGTGCACGGCGAAGAGCAGGGCAGTGAAGAAGGCCACTTCGCGGCTCGGTTGCATCTGTCGCAACAGAGCAAAAACGCTCAAGACGCAACCCACGTGCAGCAGCAGGCTAAAGGTGTGGAACGCCGGAGCCGACTCTCCGGCCAGGGCATACACCAAGGCGTAACCCGACCAGGTCACAGGGGCGTACATGCCTAAGTTGTTGCTCAGGAAGAGATTGCGGAAGGTAGGATTCTTAATCACCTCGTTATGGCGGATGGCCTTATCGTCATCGAAGACCATAAAGCCGTTGGACAGCGACTCGGCGTAGACCCATATGGTTACTCCGACCAAGATGGCTCCCCACAGCAACGGGGAATCGAACTTCTCCCACCAAGAGCGGATGGCCGGTTGCCTCCCTGACAGAGAGGCATTAACAATGGCTTCGTCTACAGCGGCTTTTCGAGCGGGTCGAGCGGCGGCAGGCGTCTTTTTCTTTCCCATGGATGTTCGTCTATCGGCCGGCAAAGTTCGCTAATTCGCCCTCCTTATCTACTGCTCGGCTTCATGGTATTGGAGGGTGAAAAAGGTGAGCCATGCACACACACGACCGAAATTTGGCCGCATGCAGGGCTTGTGTTCTTTAGGCCGTTTCTTTTTTGAGAAAAGAGCGCCAAAGGCCGGCCAAACGGCGGTCGGCGTGCCGCCTGCGTCAAGACCCCAGTTTTCTAATGGTTAAAAATTTAACATTTACTCTGTATGCGTTTTCGCCGTCGCAGCGTTCTACTGCCGTTTTTTACCTTTGTAAAGGTCTTTTGCCGTTTTGACGACCTCTCTTTAATCCTAGCATACGCAGTTCTCGCTGACGCTCGTCAGACATCATCCCGCCCGATAAGCCTGCCCGTTTGAAGACTGCGTATCGTTCTTTATCTCATCACCAACAACTTATCCCGACCATGGCATCTTTGAATCCGCTTCAAGGCGCCCTGGGGCGTAGGCGCGCTGCTCATTTGCTGCGTAGAGCCAGCTTTCGCTACACTCGCGCGCGAGTAGACGAGCTGGCCAACCTAAGTGCCGAGGCAGCAGTTGACCTACTGCTTCAGGTTGCTCCGCTCCAGCTCGAACAACCGGTTTACGCTCCAACGTCCGGAGGAACTCCGGTCACCTGGATCAACCCGCCGAACCCGCCATCCACCCCTTTACCCGCCGATGACGGCGATTTGAAGTGGTATGTCATCGGCTGGTGGCTCAACGAAGCCCTTCACGACCCCGGAATAGGGCATCGCATGGAGTTTTTCTTCCATCAATATTTGGCCGTAACGCCCGATGCCGGTAGCAGCATGACCTTCTACGATTACCTCATGCTGTTGCGCTGGGGTTGCATAGGTAACTTTAAGAAACTGGTTACCAAGATGATACTCGACAACGGTATGCTCGAGTACATTAACAACAACCAGAACTACGCCAGCAACCCTAACTTAAACTACGCTCGCGAATTTTTCGAGCTCCACACCATTGGCGCCGGCCCTGTAGCCGGACCTAATGATTACACCAATTACACCGAACACGACATTCAACAGGCGGCCCGGGTGCTAACCGGCTTCAGCAATGCCCGCCGCCACCAGTACCAAGACCCGGAGACGGGTATTCCCGCCGGGCGCGCTTACCCGCAAAGTCACGACTTTGGGGTGAAAACCTTTAGCGCGCGCTTCGGCAACGCCACCATCCAGCCGCCCAGCAAAGATGCCGACGGCATGTACGCCGAGCTGAATGCCCTGGTGGATATGGTCTTCGCCCAAGAAGAGACGGCGCGCAACTTCTGTCGCCGCCTCTACCGATTTTTTGTCGGTCGCGACGTAGACGACGAAATCGAAACCGACGTCATCGGCCCGCTGGCGCAAACCTTCCGAGCGGAAAACTTTGAAATCAAGCCCGTCCTGCGCCAATTGTTGGTCAGCGAACATTTCTACGACGCCGATGACGCAGACCCAACGAATGAAAATATCGGAAGCCTTATCCGCTCGCCCTTAGACTTGGTATTACAGACGTTGTCTTTCTTCGATGTACCCATCCCCGACCCGAATACTCGGACGAAAGAGCACTACGAAGTCTTCTGGCGCGATGGTATTCAGTGGCGCCTGTTTGATTGGGCGGGCTTGTTTCTCTTCTACCCGCCGGATGTGGCGGGTTACCCGGCCTACTATCAAGGGTCGGACTATCACCGGCAGTTTTTCAACTCGGCGACCATCGTGGCGCGCTACAAATGGCCGGAAATGCTCATCACCGGTACCCACGCTTGGGGCCCCGGGGCGAGCGAACCCTTGGGCACGCGCTTCGACTTTGCCGCTTGGCTGCGCGATAGCGGTGTCATCAGCGAGCCGAGTAACTCGGCCATCTTAGTGCAAGAACTGTTGCAATACCTGTTTCCTGAAGAGACAGACCTGGACCGCTTCGATTATTTCCACGAGGAAATCTTCCTCGACGGCTTGCCTAGCGCCGACTGGACGTACGAGTGGCTCAACTATGTGTCCACAGGCGATGACACGGAGGTGAGTATTCCGCTGCGCCGCCTTTTCAATGCGCTGTTGTATGCTCCGGAATATCAGGTCTATTAGAAGGCCACGTCGCGGAGACGCCGACAGTTTTAATCCCATCCTTCGTCTTCACTTCTAAAATTGCTCCTAATGAAAAGACGTCAGTTTCTCAAAATAGCGGGTGTCACGCCTTTTGTCGTCAACGGGCATCCTATGCGAGCATTTGCTAACAGTAAGATTGCCCGTATTATGGCCGCCTGCGAAGATGTAGAGGATCGCGTGCTGGTTCTCATTCAATTGAAGGGAGGCAACGACGGCCTAAACACCATCGTCCCTATTGCGCAATACGACGCCTACGCCAAGTTGCGCCCGGTGATTAAAATTCCGGACAAGGGCCCGGAGCGCTTCATCAAGTTGGATAGCACTTTGCCCTCTGCCGACCAAGTGGGGTTGCATCCGGTGATGACGGGCTTCAAGGCACTATACGATCGCGGCTGGTTGAGTATTGTACAAGGCGTAGGGTACGAAAACATCAACCAGTCTCACTTCAAAGGCACCGACCTATGGTTGTCCGGCGGAGACGGCACCCTGGAGGGCTCTAAGATTCGCTCCGGGTGGATGGGGCGCGCTTTGGCGGCCATGTACCCACAGGTGAAGGGCACGCCCATTCCGGAAATGCTTTACCCTCTCGGTATACAAATCGGCGACCCGTATCCCTCTTTAGGCTTTCACACCGAAACCGAACACCAGAACTACATTAATCTCTACGGCCAAGACCCGCAAGGTTTTTACTCTCTGGTACAGACTATTGGTGGGGCGCCATTGCTCAACGTGCCGGACTCCGAGTACGGCGATGAGCTGCGCTACATCATGGGTGTGGAAGACAGTGTAGACCAGTACTCCGAGTATATTTCACAGGCGTTTAAGAACGGCTCTAATAGCGTGAGCACCTACCCCGACTACGGGTTGTCCAACCAGCTGAAAACGGTAGCCCGCCTCATTAAAGGCGGCTGTAAAACCAAGATTTACCTGTGCTCCATGGGCGGCTTCGATACCCACGGCACGCAAATTCCTCCGGAAGGGAACGTGGCCTGGGGGCGCCATGCCCACCTGCTGCGCATCTTATCGGATTCGGTTAAGACCTTTTACGACGACTTGGAGGGCTTGGGGCTGGCCGACAAGGTCGTCTCTTGCACCTTTTCTGAGTTCGGCCGAACGGCCAAGGAAAACGGCTCTGCCGGTACCGATCACGGTACGCTGGCGCCCATGTTCATCATCGGCAAGGCGCTATCGGGCGGTATTCGAGGCACGAACGTCAACTTAAGCAACCTTACCAACGACTACCAGCTCCAGGGCCAGCAGTTCGATTATCGCCAAGTATTCACGACGCTGCTACAGGACTGGCTCGGGGCAAGCGACTACGTCTTAGAGCAGACGATGTTCCAGGGGTATGCCAAACTGCCTATCGTGAGCAGTGCCTATGTGGTTTCGCCGGATTGCTACATCGCTACCGGCGTCTTTGACGACCGCCCTGAGGCGCGGGCGATACAGCTGTTCCCCAATCCGGCTCATTACCGCGTACAGGTGTCCTTTGTGAGTCAGTCGGGTGGTGAAGCCCTCTTGTCTTTGCACAGCCTGGGCGGTTCCTTGCTTCAGGCCCATCGCGTGCGAGTAGAGCCGGGCTTGAATTTTCATCACGTGGACATATCGGCGGCACCGGCAGGTCTGTATTTTATTCGGGTAGAAAATTTGCGGACAGGTCAGGCCGAGGTGGTCAAGCTCCAGGTTGCACATTAGACGCTATTCCCCTTGGGCGCAAAGCCGTGTTTTTGAAAACTTTGCGCCCTACTTTTTCTATCGTTCGCTCATCCATCATCTGTTCCCATGTTCCGATTTATCTTTCTCACCCTTGCCTTGTTCCCTTTTACCCTACACGCCCAGCTGCCTCCTGCCTGCAGCGGTACTGCTACGGTGGTGGCGTGTGAAGAGGTGTGTATCTCCTGCAACTTCGACGGCTACTTCGGCTCTACAGAGGGCTATCCGTCCGGGCCGGCAGTAGATTTTTGTGGCACGGTCGAAAACGCCCAGTGGATGGGCTTCATCGCGGGAGCCATCGAGGCCACCTTTACCATCATGCCCAGCAACTGCAGCAACGGCAACGGCGTACAAGTAGCGCTTTACGAAGACTGCAACAAGCCGCCGCTGGCCTGCGATAAGGGTCAGGAGAAAGGTGGCAACAAACCGGTGTCCATCAAAGTGTCGCTCACTCCGGGCCACAACTACTTTTTGCTTATCGACGGCTATGCGGGCGACAAGTGCGATTTCTCGGTGAGCGTTACGCCAAAGGAGGCAGTTTACGAGCCGCCGCTGGGCATGGTGCAGGCCGAGATTGTAGGAAAAACGCAAGGCTGCCCCGGGGCTACTTTTACCTATCAGGTGCCGCCGGTGTTCGGCGCGTCGGCCTATATTTGGGACGGCCCTCCGGGCACGTTGGTCAATGGCCAACCCGTTCCGGCGACGGTGCCGGCAGCACAACAAGGCCATCAGGTGCAGGTTACTCTGGGCCAGCAAAGCGGCAATCTGTGTGTGCAGGCGGCCAACTCTTGTCGTCGCAACCCGCCCTGCTCGGGTAGCCTGTACATAAACATCCTCGACGATACCCATCGGCCTCGACTGGTGAGCGACACGGTAGTAGGGCTGGGCTGCATCGACGGTATTGCTCGCCTGGATGTAGAGGTGTTTCCCCCGGTTAACTACCGCTACCAATGGACATCCGACAGTACAGGGCGCATCTTGAGCGGAGAGAACAGCCGCTCTGCGCGCACAGACCAAATCGGAAACTACACCTTTACCGCCACGGCCGTCGAGACCGGCTGTTCTTCGAGCCTGACGGTGCGCGTAGGCGAGCCGGAACGCCCCGAACAGGTAGATATTGCCGTGCGGCACGCCTCCTGTTACGGCGCAAACGACGGCTTTGCCCAAATCACTCAGGTGAGCGGGGGAACACCGCCCTATCTCTTCTCCCTCGACAACGGCCCTCTCCAAAACGTCACCCAGTTCAGGCGCCTGACTGTAGGAGAGCATGGCTTAAAGGTGCAAGCGGCGGACGGCTGCGAGAAGGACACCGTCTTTGTCGTCCTCGAACCCGCCGACTTAGTCCTCGATTTGCCGCCCGACACCGTCATCCACCTGGGAGAGCCCATCCTCTTGTGGCGTGAAGACGCCTTGAGCGACCCTTCTCGCCGCAAGCAGACACTCGTCACGGCGCCGCTGACGCCTCAGCTGATCTGCGATACCTGCCGATATTGGCCTCTAACCTCGTTTCGCTACGAAGTGACCGTCATCGACTCCAACGGTTGCCGCGCCTCCGATGCGCGCACGGTTGTCGTCGAGACCGACCGCCGCGTGTACATTCCCAACGCATTTGCTCCGGCCGGCTCCTCCTATGTCAACACCGGCTTGCGCATCTCTTGTGGCCCGGATGTCTCGCTGGTGCGCAGCTTCCGCCTCTTCGATCGTTGGGGGCGCGTTGTTGTCGAACGCCTTAACTTTTTTCCCTCGGATGCAGAGCCGCTTTGGGACGGCATACTCAACGGCGAGCGCGTGCCGCCGGCCGTGTTTGCGTATTTTGCCGAAATCGAGTTTGTCGATGGAAAGGTAGAAGTCTTTCAGGGTGATGTTACCCTTGTTCGGTAAGTTCCGTCCCTTGCCCTACTACAGGTAGCGTGAGTGCCATGGCGCAGAAGGGCCTCTATTTTTGCCCTGCTCCTCTTTAGGCAGGGCCTATTTGCCGGAAAACCTCCGCCATCTGCCGTTGATAGCGCTCCCAGGAGTATGTCCGAGCGATATCGGCGGCGCGAATGCCGAAGAGCGGCAGCAGGTCGGGCTCATCGGCACACATGGCAATGACGTCGGCCAGCGCACGGGCATCTCCGGCGGGTACCACCCAGCCGCCTCCTTGCTCGACGGCTTCGCGCGCTCCGGTTCGATCGCTCACTACGGCAGGTGTTCCGCAGGCCATAGCCTCCAGCACCGTCTGCGCCCAGGAGTCGAGCCAGGAGGGAAAGACGAAGAGGTCGGCTTGGTGGTAATGCCGGGCCAGCGCGCCGTGAGCGAGAAAAGGCAAATAATGGAATCGGCCGGCGTGCCGCTTCAGCAGTTCGCGCGCGTCGGCCATCGGGCCAATAAGGGTCAGCTCGGCCGTTCGGGCCGGCAAAAGGCGCATCGCCTCCAGGAGCACGGCCAAGCCTTTTCGCAAGGTGAGCGTGCCGACAAAAAGCAATTGCAGCGGCCGGCGCAAGGGATACCGCTCCTTAGCTACAAATCGGGCGCCGTCCACACCCAGAGGAACGGTGAAAAGCCGATCGGAAGGCCAACCGTTTTTTCGCATAGATTCGGCGGCAAAGGACGACAGCGCAATCACGTAATCGGTGCAACCCAGCGCTTCGGCTTTCCGAGGGTTGATATACTCGACCTCCAGACGCCATTGCCGCGCGGTCATAAAGTCTTTGCCATACCGGGCGATGTCTTCGTGGTGGATTTGCGCCAGGTCGAGGACGGTTGTCTTGCCTAATTTCTTGGCAGCGCGTACGGTATGGCGGTTGGCGTTTTCGTAGGTAACGACAAGGTCGAAAGCGTGTCTGCGTAGGCGGCCGGCTACGGCGCGGTCGAACCATTCGTATGCAGGGCGGTAGTAGTTCGGGTTTAAGTGACCTATCATCCGATCGATGCCGAAGAGGAGGGGAAAATGGCGGATATACGGCGTCAGCGAGGGGTCAACTGCTCGCTTACTCAAGTGACGCCACACCAATGAGGGGAGAAGAGTGGCAAACGAGGCGTATTTGTTGCCGGAAAAGAGCGTGTAAAACCGCTCCAGCCAACCTTTCCGGGCCAGAGTGAGCAGAAGGTGGTTACAGTACTGGCGGTCGGAATGGGCGACAATGACTTTCATGAAGCAAACTCAGAGGTGTTCAACAACCGGCGCATGTTATCCACAAAAACACCGTAGTGGTACCGTGCGACAACAGCACGCGAGGCTTCTCCCATCGCCCGCCGTTGTTCGGCCGGCAGGGTCATCAGGCGGCGCAAGTAATGGCTCAGGGCATCGATATCTCCCGTCGGGAAGATAAAGCCGTTGACGCCCGGGTGACACAGGTCGGCGGCGCATCCGGTGCGGTCGGACAAAAGCACGGGTAGGGCAAAGTTCATGGCTTCGTTTGTCGCCAGACCCCACGTTTCGCCCACGTCCGAGCACATGACAAAGAGGTCGGCAGCGGCATAGTACTGTCCGATAGTGCTCTGGTTGACAAAGCCTACCAATCGGACGTTTTTTTCGAGCCCGGTGTTGCGCAATTGCTGCTCTATTTGCGTGCGCAGTGCACCGTCGCCGACATAGATCAGCACAGAGTTGGGTACTCCCGCCCGGCGAAAGGCCTCTAACAGGTCGAGAGGTCGCTTTTTAGGGATAAGCTTGCCGCAAAAAAGCGCGATGACCGCGTGAGCAGGTAATCCCAAGCGCCGGCGCAGCGCGGTCTTCGCTTCTTTCAGCGCTGCCCATTGAGCGGAGAAGCGCTCGTTGTCCACCCCATACGGAGTGTAAATGAGCCGGCTATCGGGTATACCGTAATACTGGTAAAAGGCTCGGTTCTCCCGACCTATGTAAAGGAAGAAATCTACAAAGCGGAACAACCCTCTGGCCAGCAGCCATTTCTTCAAAAATGCCTTCCACGGCGGCAGCAGCCGCTCGTGACACCATGCGCTTTCTCCTCGCAGGCAGATGGTATGCCCTCGCCATTTGCCCACTATAATCGCCACAACGTGGGTTAGATATCCCCAACCGTGCACCACTACCACGCTGGGAGGCATGCGCCACAACCACCACCATACTTCAGGATTAATCAAGCTCCAAAAGCCACTCGGCACTCGACTCTCTCCGCGCCAATTTGCAAAAAAGCGGCTTCGGTACCCCTCCAGCAGCGGGATATCCCAACGAATTGGTTGACCGAATTCCTTGTCACGCCGCTGCTCCACACCTTGGCGGCTGCAGTACAACACCCACACTTCGGCGCCTGAATCTTCACTCGTCCGACGGCATAGCGGAGCAAAGTATTGGATAGGGTGCGAATATAAAAAGATAAGAGGCCTCATGTCAGCACTTCCCTCAGCGCAAGCGCCGGTGGTAACTCCAGTCCACTGCTCCCAAGCCGAGGGCCAGGAAAACTGAGTTGTAGATGTTAAAAACGACAGGTACAAAGAAGGCGATCAGGATAAACGAGAAGGCCTTTCCCAGTACCGGCATTTGCAGTTTATGCAGAAAAAATCCTAAAAGGAATAGGCGCGTTAAGAAAAGCACATAACCACCCTCCAGAACAATCCGTTCCGGTTCCTCTTCGTAACCGCCGTACTGAAGCATGTAGTACGACTCGCCCCAAAGCGCCCGTGCTCCTTGGTACGTGCCGCCCAACCCGGCACCCAGTAGCGCTTGTTCGCCTTTAAAATAAAGCACCTCTTCGAGCACTCCCAGCGTGCGGCGCCCGTATTCCTCGTCTCTGAGCCCGTCTTCAATGCGCGAGGCGAAATTAGACCACGATTGCCGTAGAAAAGGGCTTTGTTGAAAAGCCCATCCTCCTACGGCTAAGCTCAAGGCAATAGGTAAAGACCAGCGATGAAATGCCGTGTGTTTCAACAAATGTGCGTAAGCAAAAAGGCCGAAAATAAGCGTGATGACCAAACTCAAGCGCCCGCCCGAAAGTAAGCTGGTCAACAGCCCGACGGCAACCAGAAGGCTCAGCAACCATACGTGTCGCTTCCACACCGCTACGCTCCACGTCCACAGGTTGAGAAACAGTAGCCAGGCCGCATATCCGGAGACGAAGCTGAACGTACCGGTTACGCGCGCCGCCTCCCCCACAAAAGCGATGCTGGTTGTCGCCTCTGTGGCATAGCGATTGATGAAATGCATGCGCGGCAGATTGTACTGCAGCACCGACAAGACCAGCTCTACGGCCAGCAAGAACCACACCAACCGGTATAGCCTGTCCCAGCAATACAGGTGGCGGTTCTCTAAATAGTGAAACCCCATGAGCCACCAGCCCATGTGCAATAGCACGCCAAAGATGCCATGATAAAGGGTATGATTTAAAGGATTGGCAGCTTGCAGCACCAGAAGACCGCCTAACAGGAGCAGAAAAGGTTGGTAGCGACTGCGCCGTCCGGGAGCCACCGTGTAAAACATCCACGGCAACAACAGCTGCCCCAGCAGCAACAGATCGCTAATACCGCCGCCTTGCAGTACCCACTTCCGAACGGCTCCCGCAAGTACCGTATATAGGAGGGTAAAAACCAGCAGGTGGGTCATGCGACGGCGCCGACTCTCCAGAGCAGATTCTCCACCTGGGCCCAGGGTAGGCGTCCGGATCGCGGTGCCGGTCTTCATTTCTTAACGAGCAATTTCATTTATAACGGCCAAATATCGGTCGGCTATGGCGTCGCGCGTGTGAGTGCTCAGGTGTGCAGCTACCCGTTCGGGTGCCGGTAGATAATCGAAGGGCTGCGCCCATATGCGCGCTAAGGCCTCGGCCAAGGCCACGGCATTTCCGGCCGGCACGAGTACCCCCAGGCTGCCTAGCGCTTCGGGCAGCCCTCCGGTATTAGAAGCTACCACTATACAGCCACAGGCCAGTCCCTCCAAAGCGACAATACCGAAAGGTTCCGGCCAAATGGAAGGCACAACTAACACGCGGTGGCGCTGCAACAGCTCGGCCAGGGCATCTCCCCTTCTCTCACCTTCGAAAAATACCCATTTGCTAAGCCTTAATGCGGCACACTGCTGATGTAGAGCCGGCGCCTCAGGGCCATCTCCTACAACGGTCAAGTGCAGGCGCATACCTTGGGCGTGTAGCCGGGCCAGGGCCTCCAACAGCACCGAGACGCCCTTGTCCGAAACCAAACGGCCCACGAAGGCCACATCTCGGTCGCGGAAAACCCAGGGTTGGGCATTTCGGAACGTCTCCTCGTCGTACGGATTGGGTACGACGACGACCTGCGGTACCTGCAAATGGGTGGCCAGGTGAGCACTGCAGCAAATGTTGCGCGCCGCCAGACGGCGGGCTACCCAGCGCTTGAGGCGCCCACGCCTATCGGCGCCGTAAGGCGTCTGATGTGAAACTGCCCACGGACGGCCCGCCAATACAACAACGGGCAACGCTTTTAGACTAATATTGAACAAAAGAATGGCGTCTGCCTGCCGCAGAGCCACCCATTCGCGCCAAAGCCCCGCTCGGCGAAGGACTCGAAAAGGAAAAGCATCCGGCTGCTGGCCAGGCGTGTGGCATATTACCGTCACCCGGCAGCCCTTTCGTTGAAAGGCCTCGGCTAAATAGCGCACCACGTGTTCTAACCCACCGGTTAGTGGGTAAAAATTGGGCGAGTATAGGACGACTCTCATGGGACGGTATGTGCTTTGACCGCTATTCATCTATGGCAGTGGGTGGGCTAATAGGTGAGCTCGGCTTTTGGAAAAGCACGCCGACATTGGCCGAGAACCACGGGCCACCTATGCGCAAAGGAAGGTGGAGAAGCGGTAAGGTGTCGCCGTGCGTATAAAAAAAGCCGAGCAAAAGCAGTTGGCTTTCCTTCAAAATGCGGCGGAAGTCCACCTGCAAAAGAGGGGTAATGTGGGCCGGATAGGAAAAGTCCTGAAAAGCGCGGTGTTGCCCCTTCAACAAGAAAACCAGACGGCTAAACAGCGACAAATTGTTGGGCGTGGACACAAAGCCGTAACCCTCAGGTCGGAGAATGCGCGTCACTTCTCGAAAGAAGTGGCGTGGATTTTCCAGGTGCTCAATCACCTCTAAGGCGACTACCAAATCGACCGAGGCATCGGCTACGACGCGCCAGGGCCGGTTTAAGTCAACGGCGGAGTATTCTACATTCGAGGCTATGTCCTCTTCAGGAACGGAGGCATCCAGGGCATAGACATACCGACACCGGCGGCTAAGGCTTCGAGTAAAGCTTCCGGCTCCGGCACCCACATCTATTGCCACCGCTTCGGCCCAAGGAATAGGCAACCTTCGGAGCACGCGCTCGGCCATGGCGTATACGGCCTCGTTTGAGCGACCGTTGGGCTGTTTGCCGACCTCTGCCTGCATAGGGTGTTGTCGAGGCTGTTTTTTGCGCAAAGAAAGGACAGGGGGCGTTAAACACCGGTTAATCCTGCAGCACAACTCTTTCCAATTCTATCGGCGCTAATCGTTAACGAGAGGGCCGTTTTCAGTGTAACGGGTAACTTTCGCTTACTTTTGCCTTATACAAATCCAGGCGGGAGGGCACTTTTGCTCTCGGGGAATCGTTGCGGCCTTTTTCCACAAACCCTTTACCGATATCTGATTTTGACCATGTACAAGCGCACCCTATTTCAACGGCCGACGGCAGGTTTTTTCGGCTGTATTATTGCCTTGAGTGGGCATGCCCAGGCGCTCTTCGGCGCGGGTTTTTCCGACAGAACCATTGCCCTCTCGCCTTTGGACACCTGTTTGCGTCCGGAATTGCTACTGGCAGACCAGGTCACCGATTCGACAGCGCGCTTGACGTGGACGGATGTCGGTAATCGTTACGAGATCGAGTTGGTGGCGGGCACAGCACCGTTTACGGGAGTGCCGAATTTTGTGGTCGATGAAGACCCGCCCTTTGAATTAACGGGGCTGATGCCCGGGCGCAACTACCGCTTTCAGGTGCGTACGGTATGCAGCGATACGGTATTTAGCGCCTGGTCGGTTCCGCGCAGCTTTACTACCGCTCTCAACAATGCACGCCCTTGTCCGCTCAACTTGGCCCTTCGCGACTCCTCCTGCGGTAGCCCGCAGGTATTTTTACTGTACGTGAATGACGCTCCCGGAGCGGCCCTGGGCGCAGATGTGGTGTTGCGGGGCGTACGTTTAGCCATAGAGCACCCATGGCGGGCGGATTTGAGCGTGTGGTTACAGGCTCCCGACGGCACGCGCATCCAGTTGATAGGTGGGTTAAACGCCGGCGATCAAAACATCGGCGCCCCGCCGGTTGATGCCTCCGGCTGTTGGCCTTTCGTGGAGCTAACCGATGACCCCGCGTTAGGGAGGCCCCTCAGTGCAGCCGCCGAGCGCGACGACATCTCCGGGTATTTTTGGCCGGTACAGCCGTTGGCCCTCTTCCACAACGGCCAATCCCCGGTGGGCGTTTGGAGGGTAGAAATATGCGACGGCAAGGCGGGTAACGTGGGGCGCCTGCGCCTATTCGAGCTGGTTTTTGCCCCGGCCGATTGCCCTGTTGCGCCAACGCCCGTCGTAGGCTCGGTAGGGGAGACCGGCGCCGAAATCTCTTGGTTGGCAGATGCCTCGGCAGATACGCTTATACTGGAGTACGGCCTGGAGGGTTTCGTTCCGGGCAGTAAGGGAGCGGCGGGGATAGGAGGGACGGTAGTTGTACTGCCTCCATTGGGACCATCTTCCATCGTGCTGAGTGGTTTACAACCTTTGCGTCAATATGAGGTGTATCTGCGTCGCTCCTGCGGAGAGGGGCGCTGGAGTGCTCCGTCGGCTCGGGCTTCTTTTTTCACAAATTGCCCCGCCACGCTACTGGAGACGTTCGAGGGCTTGCCCACCTGTCCGGAAGGGTGTGCCGACCCCTGTCCGCTGCCGGGAGTATGGCAGAACATTCCGGGCGACGATTTTGAGTGGAAGGTCTTTACCGGACCGGGTCTGACTTTCCCGGTAGCAGGGCCGCCGGCTGCCGCTATGGGCGACCGCTACTTGTACTTTCGGAATGCCTGTTCGCCCACCGGGGCCTTGGGCAAGCGGGCCGTGCTGCGCTCCCTATGCTTAGCCGTTTCGGCTGCTGCCGGACAAACCTGCCACCTTTCTTTTGACCTGTATATGAACACTACCTCCGGCCAAATGAGCACTCTGGAACTCCAGGGCTCTGTTGACGGCGGACAAACGTGGAGCACGATAGCCGAGTGGGATGGCAACCGCGGCAAACGCTGGCGGCGGGAGTATGTCAACTTGCAGCCCTATCACGAGAAGGTGGCCTCTTTTCAGTTCGTCGCAAAGGGAACCTTTGGTGCCTTTGGCGACATCGCCATAGATAACCTCGCTTTTTACGGCTCCCAAGTAGCCAATGTGCCCGAGTACGTGTTCTATCTGGACGCCGACGGAGACGGTTTTGGCAACGATGAAGTACGCGTCGTGTCGTGTTATCCCTTAGCGCCCCCGGGTTACGTGACCAAGGGCGGCGATTGCAACGACGCAGCGGCCTACATCTATCCGGGAGCGCCCGAAATCTTGTGCAACCAAATCGACGAGAATTGCAACGGACCGGCAGATGACGACGACATCCCGCCGCCGTTGCCTCTTGCCGGAGTAAGCCTCTGCTCCGGTGGTTCGGCGACTTTAACGGCCCAGGGGACGCCCTTAGGTACTTTTTACTGGTACTCCCAACCGACAGGCGGTAGCCCAATAGGTACAGGAGGCGTCCTTGAGCTGCTCCACTTAACCCAAACGCAGACGGTCTTCTTGGCCGACTCGATGACGGGCCCTTCTGGTGGCTGCTCGAGCCCTCGCGTACCGGTCACCGTGACGGTGCATCCCAAACCGGCTCTGGCGCCTATTAAAGGGCCGACCATATGCTCCGGTCAAGCTTTCGATTTAGCGCAATTACTCGTCATAGACTCGGCCCAAGCCGGAGGAGTGCTTACTTATCACACCGCTCTACCTCCAACATCGGCCAACCGGCTGCCCTCCTCCGTGGTGCAACCCGACCTAACGCGCGTGTACTACGTCAACAGTACTACGGCTTTCGGTTGTACGGACGTAGAACCGGTAACGGTATCGGTGCTTCCCAGTCCGGAGGTATCTATCGTTCAGGGCGATTCGGTAGGCGTGTGTCGGGCGAAAAACCTCCAACTTCAGGCAGTGGCTACCGGCGCAGGGTCATCAACGTTTGCCTACACCTGGAGCAACGGCTTTAGCCTGCCGGTGATATCGGTGTCGGCCGGCAACACACCGGGAAATGTACAGACGTTTACTGTAACGGTTACCGACCAGAATGGGTGCACGGCTACCGACGCCATACGAGTGCACACGTTGAATAACGTCACGCAAACGGCCATTACTTGGGTACAAAACGTCAGTACTTGTGGCGGCAGTGATGGGAGCATTGCCCTCACGCCGCTCAACGGCACCCCTCCCTACACTTTTACGTGGGCGGGCGGCACGTTGAGCAGTGTCACCGGCACCGGCGTGCTGGCCAATCTGCCTCAGGGCAGCTATCGCATCACGGTAACGGACGCCACGACGGCGGGATGCTCTATGGTGATGCCCCAGATCGTGATAAACGCTCCTGGGCTGGATGTAGAGCTGGACACCATCGTTCACTTGCGTTGTCCGGGCATTCCAACCGGCGCCATTGCGCTGCGGGTTAGTGGCCAAAACCCGAGTATTCTCTGGAGCAACCTGCAAATTGGAACACAGATAACGAACCTATCGCCCGGCGTATACAGCGTTACCGTAACGGACGGCAACTGCGTACAGCAGCTCAACAACTTGGAAATAACGGCTCCGCCTCCTGTGCAAATCGAGCTAAACTCCCTGAAGCACGTCTCTTGCGCGGGTAAGAGCGATGGCTCGCTGTCCTTGGCCGTTTTCGGCGCAACTCCCCCTTACCGCTACGATTGGTCTAACGGAGACACTACTCGCGCCATTAGTGGCTTAGGGCCCGACGTGTACTGGGCTACGATTACCGATGCTAACAACTGTGTTTTTCCCACTCCTTTGTACGGCATTAACGAGCCGCCGGCGCTCTTTCTTCAACCGGACTCTTTGCGAAACGTGCGCTGCTTTGGCGAAAGCAACGGCTATCTGCGCGTAAGGGCCGTCGGCGGCGTGCCGCCTTATCGGTTTCAGTGGAATAACGGCGCTACAGAGGCGGTACTGGATGGCTTGCCGGCAGGTATCTACGCTGTTACCGCAACCGACGCCAACGGCTGCACGGCCGAGTGGATAGGCGTGGTCTCTCAACCCAGCGCCCTTCAGGTGGAGACCTTTAAAATAAAACCGCCTACCTGCCAGGGTGCTCAAGACGGGAGCATCGAACTCAGTCTGTCGGGTGGGCAACCGCCGTTCACTTACCTGTGGAGCCAAGGCAGCGGTACCTCCAAGATCGAACAACTGGGCGTAGGGCAATACACCGCTACCATTACCGATGCGAAAGGGTGCCGCTTGATTACGCCGCCTTATACTCTTCAGGCGCCGCAGCTGCTCTCCCTTCAGCTCGATAGCCTGCGCCACGTAGGTTGTAAGGGCGAGCAGACGGGCTATTTGGCAGTTAGCGTTAGCGGTGCAATAGAGCCGCTGACGTTGACTTGGAATAATCAGCCGGGGCCACCCGTGTTGACCAACATACCGGCCGGGCAATACCAACTGGAGGCCATTGATGGCCGCTCTTGTCGCGCTTCGGCCGTCTATTTCATCAACGAACCGGAACTGCCGCTGAGCATTTCTATCAACCAGGTGAAAGACGCTTTGTGCTCCGGTGAGCCTACCGGTAGCATTGCCTTACGTGCCCTGGGAGGCACCGCACCTTACCAATACGGCTGGAGCCATGGGGCTTCCGGGAGTGCGCTGTCTGCAGTTTTCGCCGGAGTGTACTCCGTGACGGTGACGGATGCCAACGGCTGTACGCAAAAACGCGAAGGCATCGCCGTGGGCGAGCCACCCCCCTTGGTCGTAACTCCGCTCATCCAGCACATCCCCTGCTTCGGTCCCAACACGGGCAGCGTGCGGCTGGAGGTCGGCGGTGGTACACCGCCCTATCGGTACGCATGGGAGAACGGCGATACCAGCGCCAACCGCTTTAATCTTCCTGCAGGCGATTATTCGGTTACGGTTTTCGACCGCACCGGCTGTGTACACGTGTTGCGCAGCTTAACCGTCATTCGGCGGGCAGAGGAATTCGCCGTTACCTCTGTGGCCATCCAGCCGGTCTCTTGCAACAGCGCAAATGACGGCCAAATAGTGGTACGCGTCAACAACGGCACGGCTCCTTATCAATTCGCCTGGTCTCCGCCTGTAGGGCTACACGCAAACGTATCTCAACCGTCGGACACGGCTTTCAACCTCACCGGCGGCACTTATCGCGTAACGGTTACCGACGCTGCCGGCTGCTTTGCCGTTTCGGACCCCCTGGTCGTCGAGGAAGCACCACCGCTTCGTATCAGCCTTCAGCAAATCGGCCACCCGGTTTGCAAAGGTGACTCGACGGGCTTTGTGGTTGTTCAGGGTGGTGGGGGTGTGCCGCCCTACCAATTCACCTGGAACAACGGCTCTATAGGCAGCTCGGTCGCCAACCTGCCCGCCGGCATCTATCGAGCGACGTTGACGGATTTTCGAGGGTGCACCCGCGCATCTGTACCGGCAACGGTAACAGAACCCGAACAGGAGCTGCGCATCGTGTTAGACGACCTCAAACCCGATAGATGCGGCCTCAACCAAGGAAGTATTACCGTGCGTGCCGCCGGAGGGAGAGCACCCTATACCTATTGGTGGAACAACGGCCGAACAACGGCCTCGATACAAGGGCTTTCTCCGGGGCTGTACCAAGTCACCGTAAGCGACCAACTCGGCTGTGTGCGCACCTCTGAAGAATACGAGGTAGTGCGACTGGCTGAGCCACTGGAAGTGGCATCGGTCGATGTGATAGATATTGCCTGTCGAGACGACAGCACGGGCGCCATCTTTCCCGTAATAGAAGGTGGCACGCCGCCTTATCAATACGCCTGGAGCAATGGCCACACTACACCCTACATAGAGGCGTTGCCGGCAGGTACTTACACCCTCACCGTAGTGGACGCCGTCGGCTGCTTCCGCCTCTGGATGTTTCCCATCACCCAGCCCGACACTGCTCTCAACCTGAGCTGGAGCGCGGACTCCAGCAGCAACGGCTGGAGCATCACCGTTGCGCCTCTGGGCGGAAAGCCACCCTATAGCATCCAATGGGACGCCGCTGCCGGTGGGCACACCGGGCCCATGGCTCAGGGATTACCTGCCGGCACTTATCGCGTCACCGTTGCCGATGCAAACGGCTGCGTGCGCATAGCGGCCATATCGGTAGGTACCGTAGGAGCAAATGCCCGACCCGAGTACCTATTCTCCTTGCAGATAGCGCCCAACCCGACGAGTACTTACAGCCGCCTGCAATTGAAATTGGCGGCACCTATCGGCGGTCGGATCTGGGTGCTCTCTGCCGTGGGGCAACGCCTCGCCGAATACTCTCTCGAGCCTCATTCGGTATGGCAGGAATGGTTGCTGGACGCCATGCCGCTGCCTTCCGGCTTGTATGTCGTCGTGTTGCTGTTGGAAAACGGAGAGCGCTATACCTTAAACTGGTCGGTCTTGAAACGCTAAAAGCTCCTCGCCGACAACGGGTTGCACGCCGCGGGTATGGCGAGGGAACTTTTTTTCTCAGACACTCTTAAGAAGCATTCGGATGCTTGTGAACCTCACCTTGGGCGATCGAGAGTTTTTCCCCGGCATTGGTCGAATACGCTACGAAGGGCCGGACACGGACAACCCGCTGGCCTTCCGCTACTACGATGAGCACCGCCTCGTCGCCGGCAAGCCCCTGCGCGATCACTTTCGCTTTGCCCTGGCTTACTGGCACACGATATGCGGCACAGGAATAGACCCTTTCGGAGCGCCGACGAAGGTTTGGCCCTGGCTACAGGCCTCCGATCCGCTGCGGCGGGCCCGCGATAAGATGGATGCCGCTCTTGAGCTGGCGACTAAGTTGGGATTGCCGTTTTTTTGTTTTCACGACTTCGACTTGGTTGAAGAGGCCCCTACCTTGGCCGAGAGCGAGCGTCGGCTGTGGAAGATAGCCGAGTATGCCAAGGACAAAATGGCGGCCTCCGGCGTGCGCGTGCTGTGGGGAACGGCTAATCTGTTCGCTCATCCGCGCTACATGAACGGCGCCGCCACCAACCCTGACTTTGCCGTAGTGGCGCATGCGGGCGCTCAGGTCAAAATAGCCATTGACCTTACCATTGCTCTGGACGGGCAGGGCTATGTGTTCTGGGGCGGACGCGAGGGCTACCTATCGCTGCTCAACACCGACATGAAGCGCGAGCGCGACCACCTGGCTCGATTCCTGAGTGCAGCGCGCGACTACGCCCGCGCTCAGGGCTTTAAGGGTATCTTGCTCATCGAGCCCAAGCCCATGGAGCCTTCTAAACACCAGTACGATTTCGACGCGGCCACCACCATCGGCTTTTTGCGCGAGTACGGCTTGGAAAAGGATTTCAAACTCAACATCGAAGCCAACCACGCTACCTTGGCGCAGCACACCTTTGCCCACGAACTCCAAGTAGCCGCAGATGCCAACCTGCTGGGAAGTATTGACGCCAACCGGGGCGACTACCAAAACGGCTGGGACACCGACCAATTTCCCAGCTACGGCCCCGAGCTGATAGAGGCCATGCTGGTCCTGCTGCAATCCGAAGGGCTCCAGGGCGGAGGCATTAACTTCGACGCTAAAACCCGGAGAAACTCTACGGATGGGGCAGACCTCTTCTACGCCCACATTGGCGCTATGGATGCTTTCGCCCGGGCATTGCTGGCAGCTCAAGCAGTGCTGGAGCGCACACCTTATCTGGATAGCCGCCGGCAGCGCTACGCCTCCTTCGACTCCGGAGAGGGCCTGCGCTTTGCTCAGGGTGAGTTAGGCTTGGAAGACCTATATCGCATAGCCCGGCGCGATGGAGAACCTCTGCTGCGCAGCGGGCGGCAAGAGTGGTGGGAAAATTGGGTCTACCGATATGCTTAGGGTTGTGCACTATAAGTTCGACTCTTCGGCGGGAGTACTGCGCTCCTTGAAGTCGAGGCGCACGGAGAAGATGTGGGAATAGAGCACCTGTGAGAAATTGCCGATGTCAGTCAGGGCGTAATCGAGTTGTATGCGTCCGATGCGCAGCCCAATGCCGAAGTTAGGCTGAAAGGAGAGGCGCTCTTCGGTGGGCGAAAAGTCTTTTTTGACGTATTGAAAATTGCCCACCCCTAGGCGCAGCTGCACGATGCCGTCGTAATCAGCCTCAATGCCCAGTCGCGGGTCGGCGCTGATGACCGAGGTGCGCAGCAAGGTGTTGCGGCGGCCATCGGTGGTAATGTCTATGTCGAAAGCCGGCAACAGCACCGTTTTTTCTCCTACCGGAAAGCGATAGGCCGTGCCCAGGATAAAGCGCGGGCGTGTGATTTCCGTTCCTCCCACGGGCAGCTCATTGCCTGTTTGCTGAAAAACCTGCTTTTCACGTTCGGAGAGGTTGAACGACCAAGCGTTAAAGGTCGTCGTCAGGTCTCGGCCCATAAGTCCCAAGGCCCAATTATTTTTGCGGTACTGAACTCCCCAATCCGCTCCAAAGCCCCAGCACCCTCCAAAAGAGCCGATGATGCGCCGAATAACCTTGACCGTTCCGCCGATGGTCCAGGCCGGGTGGTTGAGTTGGCGCGCATAGCTGCCCATCAGGGCATAGTCGGCAGCCGAAAAGGAGGAAACGTTGTCGTAGTTGACCGAGCCGTCGGGATTGACCAAGTTGATGGTGTAGGGAATATTGTCGATGCCCAGGCGGATGAGCGACAGGGACAGAAACGAGCGCTGTTGGCGGTTTAGCGATTTGGCAAATCCGATGTAGTCGTACTGGGCTACGCCTACGAACCACTCGGCGTGCATGGCGGCTACTTGAAACGGCGCCGTTATCTCGCTAAGACCGGCCGGATTCCAATAAGCCGCGGTGACGTCACCGACCAAAGCCGTCTGAGCACCGGCCATGCCGTGCGCCCGCGCCCCTACGCCGATGGCGAGGAATTCGTTGCTGTATTTCTGGGCGTAAAGCGCAGGGATTACTATGCCGTGAACCGTCAATACGGCGAAAACTTGTAGGGCGTATCTCATATCCTCTCTATTTTGCCGGCGCAGTCTTGCACCTTTAGTTGCGTTGTTTGGTGTCTGAAAGGGCGAAAAAGGTTGCACACATCGAGCAAATGTACTCGTTGAACGTCCTAAAAAAAATATTTTGATGCCATTATGCTGAGGATCGCCGTTTTCTGGGCACTGCTGCTTTGTAGGGCTTTTTTAATCCCCGCCCAAGACTCGCTGAACATGATTTGCCTGGGGCGGTGGCACGACGAAACCCTGCCGATTGCTTCCCCGGGCAGCCTTAACGTGCGCTATAGCGCGTGCTGGGGTTTAGCCGTCAACGGCCGCGAGTATGCCATACTGGGCGGTGCGCGCCATGTGTTGGTTTTCGACGTTACCCGGCCGACTCAGCCTACTCTGGTAGGCAAGTTTGAGGGCACGACCAACACCGTCTGGCGAGAGTTCAAGTCGTATAAGAACCGCGTCTATGCCGTCTCCGACGCCACCTCAGAGGGGCTGATGATTCTCGATTTTACTCATGCGCCCGACAGCATTGTACAGACTTATTTCAGCAACGAAATCTTCCGAAGCGCCCATACGATTACTTTGGACACCGCCTCGGGGCGTATTTACCTGAACGGCTCAAACATTGCCGTTCAAGGGTTGGCCATATTGGACGTCAGTCAAAACCCTGACCGGCCGGTGTTGCTGGGCGCCTACGCCTTGCCGGGAGGATACGTGCACGACTCCTACGTGCGCGGCGATACCGTATATGCTTCCTGCGGCTTTAATGGCTATTTCATCTACGACTGCCGCAGTGCAACCGACACACCTACCGTTGTAGCCAGCCTATCGCCTACGGGAGGCTATCACCACAACAGCTGGCTCACAACAGACGGTCAATATGCCTTCTTAACGGAAGAGATACCCTCCGGGAGACCGGTATTGGTAGTAGACCTGGCGGGAATGGCCCAAAACGACCTCGTCATTCGAGCTTCCTTCCTCGACCCTCTACTACCGACCGGCACGCAAAACGCCATTCCACACAACGTCTATATCAAAGACCACCTACTCTTCAACTCCCAATATGAAGACGGGTTGCTGGTGTACGACATCAGTCGGCCAACAGAACCTCGGCTAATCGCCTACTACGATACTCACCCCCAGAACACAACGTACAACACGTATTTCGGCTGTTGGGGGAACTATCCTTGGTTACCCTCGGGTACCATCATCGCCGGCGACATGCAAAACGGCCTCTTTTTGCTGCGCCTGGATACTACCCTTTCTTCTAAAACGACCGAGCGCGTCCTTCCTCACCTACGCATCGGCCCCAATCCGGCCTCTGACTACGTAATGGTGCATCACCTCGGCGGTCTGCGGCCGAGGTATGCCCGTCTTTGGAGCCTCACCGGCCGGCTGTTGCTCGAACAGGAGTGGCCGGAGGGCAGCCTCAATCTTCGGCTAAACACGCAAAACTTGCCGAGCGGTGCATATGTCCTCGAACTCGGCAATCCTCAAGGGTCGGTGCACACGCGCCGAATAACCATAATGCACCGATGAAAAAGCAACGGCCGTCATCTTTCTGCAGCCGTTGCTCGGGTATGGATTTTTCCGGTCGGCGATTAAAACCACTTACGAGGGCTTTGGGAAGGACGTTCTTGTTCGCGCGAAGAGCGGCGACGCGGCCGGTCCTCGGGTTTTCTCATTCCAAGGTCTTCCCATACTTTCCAATCCCGCACACCTCTGCGCTCGCGCTCGCGCTTAGCGAAGATGTAGCGCACGGATATGGCCGAGCCGTTCCAGTCAAATCCCCCGCCGTTGAGGTGAAGCTCCGGTTTCCAGTCTATGGAAACGTTGACCCTACCCAACGACACCTCCGCACCGCCGATAAAGGAGGCCCCGTAAATATTTTCGGCGTACTCTTCCGTGCGTCGGACCGGCTCGTTTTGCCAGTAATAGTGAGCACCTAAGCCGTAGTACAGGTTTATCCCTCGAAAAAGGATGCGATGGTGCTTCTCGGCCAACATCGTGAGACCCAGGTCGCGGGAGCCCACCGAAGTGTGCAGGATGCCCTCGGCAGCCCAGCCCTGCGTCAAGTATTGCTTTAGCGTCAAGTTCAGGCCGTTATCTATGCGAACACCTCCGGCCGTCTTGTACGATTGGGCAATCAGGGAGGCTTGAAAAATCAGGATGATAAAGATGTTCGGGAAAAAAAAGCGAATGGGCGACATATTCGAGTGCGTTTTACCGCTTAATGCGGCGCGGGCAAATAGGGTAACCGCGCGTTTTCAAAAAAAAATCGGCGTCATCGGCAGAAGTGGGGTAGGGCGGCAGGAGGGCCCTATCGAGCCGAGGGTAAAACCGGTCTGTATAGGCTCGAGGTTCGCCCAAAAGGGCGGAACTTCCGCTCGAATGCTTTCTCTCACCTGTAGGTCGGACTACCTTTGCGTGCCTAAAGAGAACATCACTTTGACACTGCGCGAGCGCATCGAATTATTGGCCGAACTGGGGCACTATCTGCGTGAACCGGCAGACGCCGCTGTGGAGGCGGTTATTCAACAAGCCTACGCGGCCAATCGCTGGTTTACGCCGGAAAATGTCCGCTGCGCCCTATCGGCTATAGCCGAGGCGTTTTTAGACGAAGAAAAACTGACCAAATGGGCCGGCCGTTACCCTCTGCCCGATGCACCGCATCCTCAGAAGACGGTTGGTTTGATCATGGCCGGCAATATTCCTTTGGTGGGCTTTCACGATTGGCTGTGCACCTTCGTGGCCGGGCACCGGGCCGTAGTCAAACTGTCGGAAAAAGACCGCTACCTGTTGCCCTTTTTGGTTCACCAATTGGGCCGCCGGCATTTTGAAAGCTGGGAGTACACCAGCTTTCTGGAGGAAGGAGAGCGCCTGGCCGACTTCGACGCCGTTATCGCTACCGGCAGCAACAACACCGCTCGCTATTTTGAATATTACTTCGGTCGCTATCCTCACATCATTCGGCGCAATCGCAACAGTGTTGCCGTCTTGACGGGATACGAAAGCAATGATGAACTGCGCGCCTTAAACCGCGACATTTTTACTTACTTTGGTCTAGGCTGTCGCAACGTGTCCAAGGTTTATGTGCCGCACGGCTATCGCTTCGACCACTGGTTGGCCATTTTGGCCGAACCGCGGGAGGTGTTGTTGCACGACAAATACAAGAACAACTACGACTATACGCTGACCTTGTTTCTGCTCAACGGCATTGCCCACCACAACAGCGGCTGTATTTTGTTGCGAGAGGAGCGCGCTTTGCAGGCTCGGCTTGCTTCTCTGCATTACGAGTACTACGACGACTTGTACGACCTCGACGAACGATTGGCAGAGTGGAAGGACGCCATCCAATGCATAGTGGGCCGGGTACGGCTGCGCGACTTCCGTCCTTTGCCCTTTGGCAAAAGCCAGGAACCGGCCTTAGACGACTACGCCGACGGAGTAGATACGTTGGCTTTTTTAGCCGAACTGTACCATCGCCAATAAGACCCGAACGGCTATGCGCATCGATATCGTCACCGTATTGCCCGAGCTGCTCGAAAGTCCGCTCAACCACTCTATCCTCAAGCGCGCTCAGGAGCGGGGACTGCTTCAGGTACACGTCCATTCGTTGCGTCAATACGGGATAGGGCGGCATCGGCAGGTAGACGACTATCCCTTTGGCGGCGGGGCCGGCATGGTGATACGCCCGGAGCCGTTGGCCGCCTGTATCCGCCACCTGCAAAGCGAGCGCGCGTACGACGAGGTCATTTATCTCACGCCCGACGGCGCCGTGCTCAACCAATCGCTGTGCAACCGCTTGTCCTTGAAGGAAAACCTCTTGTTGCTGTGCGGTCATTACAAGGGCATCGACGAGCGCATTCGCCAGCGATTCGTGACCTTGGAGGTCAGTATTGGCGATTACGTTCTCTCAGGAGGCGAGCTGGCCGCCGCCGTCCTGGTGGACGCCGTAGGGCGCTTGCTGCCGGGAGTGCTCAACGACGAAACTTCGGCGCTTTTGGATAGCTTCCAAGACGGCCTATTGGCGCCGCCCGTGTACACGCGGCCGGCCGTCTGGGAAGATATGCCGGTGCCCGAGGTGCTTTTATCGGGTCATCAGCGCCTTATCGACGAATGGCGATACGAGCAAAGCCTCGAACGCACACGGCTACGCCGCCCAGACTTGTACAAGCGCTGGCAAGACGACCCGGCAGGCGAACAAAGAGAGTGGTGAAAATGCCCGCTTACTGCTGCTGAGCCATCACTCGCATTAGGTGGCGTACGCGGGCGACTTTGGCCAGGGCGGCTTCTATCGTCGGGGCCGTCACCGTGATGTGCCCCATCTTGCGGAAAGGCGCCGTGTGTTGCTTTCCGTATAGGTGCACGTATACTCCCGGCTCGGCCAGACACTCTTCCAGGCCCACATAGTGCGCCGGGCCGCTCTGGTTTGCCTCGCCCAGCACGTTGAGTATGGCCGCCGGCGTGCGCAAAGAGGTATCGCCCAAAGGCAGGTCACTTATGGCGCGCAGGTGTTGTTGAAATTGACTGGTGACGTTAGCCTCAATGGTATGGTGTCCGCTGTTGTGCGGGCGCGGTGCGACCTCGTTTACCAATAGGCGGCCCTCCTGCGTAAGGAACATCTCTACCGCCAGCACCCCGCACAGGTCAAACGCCCGAATGACGCGCTCCGCCAAGGCCTCTGCTTCGGCGGCTTCAAAAGGCGAAATGCGCGCCGGGCAAAGCAGCATCTCCATCAAATTGGCCTCCGGATGGAAATCCATTTCCACCGGAGGGAATACCGCTACTTCGTCGCGAGGGTTGCGCGCTACTATCACCGCTACTTCGGCGCGTATGGGTACCCACTTCTCCGCCAAACAGGCGCCTTTTAACCGCTTGCGCTCGGCCTCTTCAAGGGTGCGCAACACGACAACCCCGCGCCCGTCGTAGCCGGCCGTACAGGTCTTTTGGACAAAGGGCGGCGTCCAACGTCCGGCTTGAACTGCTTCCCACAAAGCCTGCTCGTCTTCAAAACACTCAAAAGGAGCCGTCGGCAGGTCCTTTTCGACAAAAAAAGCCTTCTGCCGCCCTTTATCTTGAATGATCTCCAAAGCCCGCGGGCTGGGGTGAATGATCTTGCCCGCCCGCTGCAGGTCGTAAAGGGCTTGTACGTTTACCTGCTCGATTTCCACCGTCAGCACATCTACCTTTTGACCAAAAGCCACAACGGTATCGTAGTTTCGAAAATCGCCTGCCACGAATTCTCGGCAGAAAGGAGCGGCCGGCGCGTGCGGGCTGGGGTCTAGTACGGCGATATCTAAGTGCCAATCGGCAGCTGCTTGGCAGAGCATTTTGCCCAGCTGGCCGCCACCCAAGATACCGATTTTGCGGCGAAGGTCAAACATGGGCGCAAAGGTAAGGCGATGAAGATTAGCCCGACCATTGTGCGCACACCATGCGATCGGCGCCGCACAAGTCTTGCCTTAAAACGACAGAGGCAAAGCCCATTTGCCGAATCAGTGCTACTACTTGCCCGGCGTTGAAGGGACTACACTCCAAGAACACCGCGCCTTGTGGTAACAGTCTTTGGCGGGCAAAATGGGCGATGCCGCGGTAAAAGCACAAGGGGTCGTCTTCCAGCGTGAAAAGCGCTTCCGGTGGCTCGTGCAGCAGCACGTGCTCGGGCACGAAAGAGCGCTCGGCAGGGGCGATATACGGTGGATTGCTGATAATGAGGTCGAATGGAGGCAGGTCGGCCAGCAGGTGCTGAGGCGCCAAAATGTCGCCCTGCAGGAAGGTGACATCGGCGTCTTTCAGCAGGCGCCGGGCGTTTTCGGCGGCAACGGCGAGTGCTGCAGGGCTTTTTTCCACGCCGTAAAGGCGGATGTCCGGGCGCCGGTGCTTGAGCGCAACGCCGATGCAGCCACTTCCCAGTCCGATGTCGAGCACGGCGGGAGCCGTCGTGCCGCGGTCGTTCAGCCACCGCAGCGCCCAGGCTACGAGCTCCTCGGTTTCCTGGCGCGGAATGAGCACGGCGGGGCTCACCTGAAATTTTAAACCCCAAAAATCGGCTTCTCCTAAGATGTATTGCACCGGCTCGCCGGCCAACAGGCGCCGACGAATGGCAGCCAAACGGGTGGTCTCGGCAGCCGTCAAGGGGTTCATTGGCGGCGTCCGGTAGCCCAAGGCATCGGCAAATACGATGCGGGCAATGCTGTGCGCCTCACCGAGACCGTAGCGCGGCTCTAAGTCGCGCACCAATGCTTCAAAGTCCTGGCTCATTGGCATTCCGAATAGCCGCAGTTTTTGCAATGCAGGCAGCCCTCTTGGTAGACGAGTCCCTCCGTCCGACACGTCGGGCAGGTGCGGTATGGGACAGCCGTGCCGTCGGGAATAAAACGACGCAGGGCGCGGACGACGCCGTTCTTCCAGCTGTTGAGTGAGTCGGGCTCTAAGTGCAGGTTTTCCACCATTTCAACTACGTATGGTAAGGGCATACCGTGGCGCAGGACGCCGGAGATGAGGCGGGCGTAGTTCCAGTATTCTTTGTCGAAGGTACGCGACAGTCCCTCGATGGTGACGTTATAGCCATCCTTGTCGGTGTACTGGAAATCGTACCGATTTTTGCCGTTTTCCTTCACCTTAATGACGCGCCCTTGGGTGACTTGTGTGAGTATGGAGAAAGAGTCTTCGGCGCGGCCGGTGAAGATTTCGTACGGTCGGCCTTGGTAAAGGCCGACGACGGCGACCCAAGGTTCGTCGTTGTTGAGGAAGCTAATGACGGCGGCGTCGAGTACGGGTGGGCGTTTAGGAGCGGCCGTTTCGCGGAAGAGGTCGGTGGGGGTAGCTTCGCTCTTTTTCTTTTCACTTACCAATACACCGCTGCGCGAGCCTTCGCGATAGACGGTGATGCCTTTACAGCCTGTCTCCCAGCCGGTGAAATAGATTTGACCGATGCGCTCCTGGGGAGTATTTTCGGGTACGTTTACCGTCACGCTGATGCTGTGGTCTACCCATCGCTGTATGCGCCCTTGGAGCCGCACCTTTTGCAACCAGTCCACGTCCTCCGCCGTGGCTCCATGCCAAGGGGAGCACCGGATGAGGGCTTGAAGCCGCTCGTCGGGTATGCGCTCTATTTCGGCAGGGTCGTGGCCCTGTTTTTCCAGCCACAGACGGAACGGGGGGTGCACGACGTAATAGTCTTCCCATCGGTCGCCGACCTCGTCCACGAACGTGACGCGGGTGTCGTAGTCGTTGGGATTGACCTTACGCCGGCGTTTGTAGGCGATGCGAAAGACGGGCTCCAGGCCGGAGGTGGTTCGCGTCAGGAGGCTAATCGAGCCTGTGGGAGCGATGGTCAGTAAGGCGATATTGCGCCTTCCATAGCGCACCATATCGGCATATAGGTTCGGGTCGGCCGCTTGGAGGCGCCGAATGAAAGGGTTGTCGGCCTCGCGCCGGCTGTCGTACAAGGGGAAAGGGCCGCGCCGGCGGGCGAGTTGGACGGAGCCGCGATACACGGCCAAAGCCAACGTCCGGTGGACGCGTTCGCAGAAGTCGAGCGACTCTTCCGAGCCGTAGCGCAGGCCTAATGCCGCCAGCATGTCGCCTTCAGCAGTAATGCCGATACCTGTGCGACGACCCTGCACGCATCTGTGGCGGATTTTCAGCCACAGGTCGCGCTCTGTTGCCTTGACCCAGTCCGGCTCAGGGTCGTCCTCGATTTTTTGTAAAATCTGCTCGATTTTCTCCAGCTCCAGGTCAACGATATCGTCCATGATGCGCTGGGCCAGTTGGCCGTGCTCACTGAGCCGCTCGAAGTCAAAGGTGGCTTTCGCGGTGAAAGGTTCTCTCACATAACTCAGCAAGTTGATGGCCAACAAGCGACAGCTGTCGTAAGGACACAGTGGGATTTCTCCGCAGGGATTGGTCGAGACGGTGCGAAAGCCCAGGTCGGCGTAGCAATCGGGTACGGACTCGCGCAGGATGGTGTCCCAAAAAAGAAGGCCGGGCTCGGCGCTTCTCCAGGCGTTGTAGACGATTTTCTGCCAGAGCTCCCGCGCATCGATCTGCCGCTCGACGAGGGGCTTGTCGGCGTCCACCGGGAAGCGAAGCATGTACGCCTTGCCTTCGTGCACCGCTTCCATGAAGGCATCGTCCACGCGCAAGGAGATGTTGGCCGCCGTGATTTTGGTGTTGTCCAACTTGGCATCCGCAAAAGCCGGTGCATCCGGATGACGGATGGACAAGGTGAGCATGAGCGCTCCCCGGCGGCCGTCTTGGGCTACCTCTCGAGTCGAGTTGGAGTACCGCTCCATGAACGGCACAATGCCCGAACTGGTCAGCGCACTGTTCATTACCGGCGTCCCTTTAGGGCGCAGATGCGACAGATCGTGGCCCACTCCGCCACGGCGCTTCATGAGCTGTACCTGCTCTTCGTCGATTTTCAAAATGGCGCCGTACGAGTCGGCATGGCCTTCGATGCCGATGACAAAGCAGTTGGAGAGCGATACCAGCTGAAAAGGGTTACCGATGCCGGCCATCGGGCTGCCTTGCGGTACCAGGTAGCGGAAATGCGCCAGCAGGGCATATATCTCGTCTTCGGAAAGAGGGGCAGGGTAGCGGTTTTCGATGCGGGCAATCTCTGCGGCAATGCGCCGGTGCATGTCGTCAGGAGTGCGCTCGTAGAGGTTGCCGTATGCGTCCTTAAGCGCGTACTTATTCAACCATACGTTAGCCGCCAAAGCGTCTCCGTCAAAATAGGCGGTGGTGGCGGCCAGTACCTCCTCAAAGGAATACTTGGGCCGTTCCTCTCTCGAACACCCCGTCGCCGTTGTCGTCCCGGTCTTCTCGTTCATAGCAGCAAAAGGAAAGGTGAAAACACAAGGCAAAGTCTCCGGCGGGAAGCGCACTCGGCTTATACTCGACAAACATACGCCATGATGTCCTGTTTGCGGAGAAGGAGCTTTTAGGAAAATAGCACACTGCCGGGTGCGCATCTCAAAAGTCCGGTGAAAACCGGTTATTTGTGGCCTCGGTTCCTTGATTGCCGGCAAGGCAACACTGTCTCAATGCTCCTTTAAGGGCCACATCAGCAGCAAGGTTTCTTATACAGGAAACACAGCACAGACACATCTTGGTGCGTGTCCCTGTTAAGCGTTGTCTTTCTACTGCCTTGTCGTTTACGCTGCGGAAACACCCTCTGCAAAGGGAAATCTGTCTACCTTCGCCGCCGCAATGGCTATGAACCTAGAAAAGTACGTCGTTTTATCCGGACTTCCCGGAGTGTATTACTTGGTCGCCGCCCGCAATAATGGGGTCATTGTAGAGGATTTGAAGGAAAAACGCACGCGTTTTGTGGCTACCCGCCAACACCAGGTGACTCCCCTGGCTACCGTCGCCGTGTATACCGAGACCGAAGAAGGCTCCGTGCCTCTGTCGGAGGTCTTTCAGCGCATGTTAGATGCCTTTCCGCAGACGCCTCCCCCATCGGTGGACGAGGCCAGCACGGTTTTGCGCGAGTACTTCGCCCAAGTACTGCCCGAGCACGACCGCGATAGGGTGCACATTGCCGACATCAAGAAATGCATCCGTTGGTTCCGCTTCATGCGCGAACACGGCATTTTTGAGCGGATAAAACAAGAAGCGGCTCAGGGAACCGCCTCTGCTTCGGCGTCGGAAGAGCCCTCGGAGGCTAATCCCACCTAAATCGCCCTATCTGAAAATGTACAAAGGAAAGAAGGTAGTGGTCGTCCTGCCGGCGTACAACGCCGCCAAAACCCTTGAGCAGACGTATCGCGAGATTCCCTTTGAGTTGGTGGACGAGGTCATTCTCTGCGATGACGGCAGCCGCGACAATACGGTGGAGAAGGCGCGTCAATTGGGCATTCACCACATCATCGTCCATAAGCGGAATAAAGGATACGGCGGAAATCAAAAAACCCTGTACAACAAGGCGTTAGAGATTGGAGGGGATATCATCATCATGCTGCATCCCGACTATCAATATACGCCCAAGTTGATTCCGGCAATGGTTAACATCATCGGAGAAGAGCTGTATCCGGTAGTGTTGGGCTCGCGCATTTTGGGCATGGGGGCGCTCAAAGGCGGGATGCCGCTGTACAAGTACGTAGCCAATCGGTTTTTGACGTTGGTACAAAACTTGTTAGTGCGCTACAAGTTGTCGGAGTACCACACCGGTTATCGGGCCTTCAGCCGCCGCGTGCTGGAGACAATAAACTACGAGCGCAACTCGGACGACTTCGTATTCGACAACGAGATGCTCTCCCAAATCATCTACGCGGGCTTCGACATCGCCGAGGTGACCTGCCCGACGAAGTATTTCGAGGAGGCCTCGAGCATTAACTTTCGCCGCAGCGTCAAATACGGCATGGGGGTGCTGCGCGTTTCGCTGGGACACTTTTTGCAGCGCCTGGGATGGGTAGACTTGCCGATGTATCGCCCTAAGCGTCAAGCAAAGTAGCTGCCTAAGGTTGAATTGGGAGCGTTTCTCACGACCGACGCTTCCATCTCCTATCTTTTTACCCGCAACGGCAGGCCAAATGGCCGGTTGCGCTCCGTATCGGGCCCTCTTAAATGGCTAAGTGTTCTCGCAGGTCTTGGAGTAGGGAAGTTATCTGGACGGCTTTTTCCGGTTGGTCGGCACAGAGGTTCTGGGCATGTCGTATGGCGTGCTCGAGGTCTTGGTCGTTCAGGAGACCCTCTGCTCGCGCAGCAAAGGCATATAATAGGGGAATAGTGGGTAGATAAGCCGATTTGGCGGAGTAGGCTTGGTCGCGTTCGAGCAGTCGGTATCGCTTGATGAGGTGTAGGGTCCGCTTGTAGTGGCGCTGGAGGATGAGCGCTTCCAGGTAGGCAGAGAAAAAGGCATGCCAGCGATGCTCGAAAATTTCCCTGCGGTAAGCGCGCAAGCAGGCGTCGGCATACTGCTCGGCGGCGGACAGCCGTCCCATTCGGGTCAGGCAGCGCAAGTAGAGCGCGATGAAGCCTATTTTGTTGTGAAAGCTGTGCGTGATGCGGCTTTCGGGCAGAGCTGCTTTCATGACGCTCAGGGCCTCGTCGTATTTTTTCCGGCGCAACAGCACGGCGCATAGGTTATTGACGTAGTGAAGGTAATCGGCCGTCTTGGTGCGAATAGAGAGGTAGCCATAGTACTCGGCTTCGTCGTATTCCTTCAGTTGCACGTGGAGCAGCAGGCGGTTGCCGTAGTAGTTGATGAGCAGGCGGCGCGAGTAGTATTGACCTTGTAGCAGGAGTCGGTCAAGGGCAGCGTACTTCTCGCGCAAAGGCTCCAGGTGGCGATAGTTGTAATAAATGAAGGTGAGGCGTACCAGAGCCATGTAGCGGTTCCAGCCGTCGAGCGTTTCGTCGTGGAAAAGCTGCGCCAGCTCCGCTTCCCACTGTATGCTTTGGGCATTGGGGTTGGCGTAGTGGCAAACGATGTCCTGGGTAGCCTGGTGAAGGCGCTCGCGCACTGCCTGCGCGCGGGTGTATGCGGCTTGGTACCGGTCGAGGAATGCCGCTACGGCGCGATGTTCGGCGTAGCGCATGCGGATGAGCAGGTAGTGGCGATAGAGTTGGGCCACCTGGTAGCACTTGACAAAGTGGTAGTCTTGAGGCGTTGCTGCGCGCAGGCGCTCCAGCAGCTGCTCTTCTGTTTCGGGGCGTATTTGGTCGGTCTCAATGGCGCGCTCGGCTTGAAGGAGCCGCTCGTAGTCGGCGTCTACGTCTATTGCCTGCAGGCGCTCCCGTATCCAACGCTTGAGGTTGGAATACTTGCGCTTGTCCACCGTCTCATCGTAGGGGACGAATGCTTGCCGATGGCGGCAGTTGTGGTCGATGCGCTGCAGGATGGCCAGTTTGACTTTGTCGTCGAAGTGTTGTATGCTAAGCAGGTAACCGGTCTCGTGCGGCAGCAGGGCTTGGGTGAATTCGGTAAATTTTTGCAGCTTGCTTCGCTCGGCCATGACGAGGTCAAAAATAGCCATATTCGCCGCGTAAGAACAATTCTTTTGAGAGGCATTAGGGTTTTGGTGTTTCTTTGAGGGGCGAAAACTTCCTCACTTTTGCGCTCTCGCTTCAGAGTATGCGTTTCGTATTCGACCAAATAAAGGAGCTGATGCATCCGGCTTTTTTGGCCGAGGTAGCGCACGATGTTCACCACGGAGAGGACACCACTCGGAAGGCACTGGACCTGTGGAGTGCGGCCATTTTGGGTAAGCTTTCACAGTACGCCGATCGTCCTCGGGCTATGAACCGGATTTACGAGGGCTTGAGCACTTTCCCCAATCAGATCGGTCAACCGGCCCTCCCCTTGCCCGACCGGATGGCGGTGTCGGAGGACGGCGCCTCTCGAGCGGCAGTACTCTTAGAGCAGTTATTCGGCGAGCGCATGAGCGCGCTGCGAGCCGTCATCGCCGAGCGCTCTGGGCTGTCTTCTGCCGCTTCGGCCCGGTTATTGCGCATTGCAGGGCCGGTGGTGCTGGGCGTTCTTGGTCGCCGTCTCCGTCATGAAGAGCTGAGCGTTTCTGGTCTGGCCAATCTGCTGCGGACGGAGCGCTCGCGCCTTGCCTCGGCTTTAGACCCAGCCGTGGCCGATGTACTCGATCTGCCGCCTTACGCCGAGTCGGAACAAGTCGAGGACTCCGGACAAACGGAAGGGCTGCGTTGGGGCGCAACGCTGGCTATAGTGGCTACCCTTGGAGTAGTTACTCTGCTCATTTTCAGACAATGCGCGGGTAGCGGCTTTTGAAAAAGCGCTACTGCAGCTTTGTAGCCACGGTTTTTGGAGAACAAGTTCCCAACTCTATGAAGATAAATCGGTTTTTGTGTGGAGCCTTTAGCCTTTGCCTGAACGTATGTTGCCATACACCCAATCAGCATATGTCCACGTTACCTTCTTCGGTATTTCATCCGGAGCGATATGAGGCTCCTCGTCCGGCCAAAAAGCCCAAGCGGCTGGTCTCGGCGCACGGAGATGTCCGCACAGACGACTATTATTGGCTCAACGAGCGCGACAACCCGGAGGTGCGCGCGTACTTGGAAGCGGAAAACCGATACGCCGACTCGGTGCTCGCCCCGGTGGCTGCTCTCCAGGAGCGCTTGTTTGAAGAGATGAAGGCCCGCATCCCGCAGGACGACAACACGGTGCCCTACCTCAAGAACGGCTACTGGTATTACGCCCGCTTCGAGAAGGGTAAAGAATACCCTATTTATTGCCGAAAAAAGAGCTCCCTGGAGGCGCCGGAAGAGGTTATGGTTGATGTCAACCGCCTGGCCGAAGGCAAGCCGTACTGCCTAGTGGCCTATTTGAACGTCAGCCCCGACAATCGCCTACTGTTTTATGCCGTGGACTATAGCGGCCGCAACCTCTTTGAAGGGCGCATCCTCGATTTGAGCACCGGCCGTTTGTTGAGCGACGGCTTCAACGGGCAAATAGCCGGTTCTACCGCCTGGGCCAACGACGGGGAGCATCTGTTTTACGCTACCAAGGACCCCGTAACCCTGCGCATCGACAAGATTCGCCGGCACCGCATCGGCACCGGCGGCAAAACAGATCCTGTCGTTTTGGAAGAGCCCGATGAAACCCTCTATCTATACCTGGCCAAATCGAAGTCCGACCGCTACATCTTCGTCAATCACGGCTACACCGAAAACCAGGAGACCCATTACCTGGATGCAAACAAGCCTCTCGACGCGTTTCGGCTCATACGGCCGCGCCAGAAAGATTTTTTCTATGATGTAGAGCATCACGACGAGCATTTTCTTATCCGCACGAACTGGAACGCGCGCAATTTCCGCCTCATGCAAGCCCCTACACAGCAGCCGAGCCCTGAGCGGTGGACAGAGGTCGTCGCGCATCGTCCCGATGTCTTGTTAGAAGGCTTGGAAGTTTTTCGCGACTACATCGTCCTCGTTGAGCGCAAAGAAGGGCTCAAACAGCTGCGCATCATCCGCTGGAGCGACCGACAGGAACACTACCTGGATTTTGGAGAGCCCACCTACACCGTGTCCCTGGAGGCCAATGCGGAGTACGACAGTAAAACGCTGCGCTATCGCTTTAGCTCGCTGAAGACACCGCCCTCTGTTTTCGACTACGATTTGGAGACGCGTCAAAAGACGCTTCTGAAAACGGACTCTATTCTGGGTGGTTTTGACCCGGCTAATTACGAGACCGAGTTCCTCTGGATAACGGCGCGCGACGGCAAAGGGGTGCCGATATCGCTAGCATACCGCAAGGGCCTACCGCGCGACGGTAGCGCGCCTTGCCTGCTGGTGGGCTACGGCTCTTATGGCATTGCTTACGATCCGGGGTTCAACCGCGAAGTAATCAGCCTCCTGGATCGCGGTTTTGTATACGCCATTGCGCACGTCCGCGGCGGCGTAGAGCTGGGTTATGAATGGTACGACGACGGCAAGATGTTGCGCAAGATGAACACTTTTTACGACTTCATCGGCTGTGCTGCAGCTTTATGCGAGCGCCGATACACGCGCCCCGATCGCCTATTTGCCTCGGGTCGCTCTGCCGGCGGCTTGCTGATGGGCGTAATAGCCAATTGGGCGCCACAACAGTTCCGCGGTATCATCGCCGGCGTGCCGTTCGTGGATGTGCTCACCACAATGAGCGACCCCTCCATTCCTTTGACTACCGGTGAATACACCGAGTGGGGCAACCCCGCCGTGCGCGAAGAGTACGAATACATGAAGCAGTATTCCCCCTACGATAACCTCAAGGCTCAGGACTATCCGCATCTGTTGGTGCTGACCTCTTTTGCCGACTCTCAGGTGCAGTACTTCGAGCCTGCCAAGTGGGTAGCCAAGCTGCGCGATTTGAAGACGGACAACAACACCCTCCTGCTCAAGACGAACATGAGCGGTTCGCACGGCGGCTCTTCGGGGCGCTTCGAGCGCCTTCGTGAGCGCGCCCTGGAGTACGCATGGATACTGGGTATCTTAGGACGTACGGAGTAGAGCGTTAAATGAGGTCACGCAGGACGATTACCTTGCGCAGGCGCTCTTGACCGCGCTGTAAGATGAGGCGTATTTTCTTTCCGGGCTTGCCTTGTAGGATGTTCATCACGTCGCTCAACGTGTAAAAGCCCGCCGGCGAATGGCCGATGCGCACGATTTGGTCGCCTGCCCGAATGTCGGCCTGAGCAGCAGGTGAGCCTTCTACGACGTGCTGTACGATGAAGTCGTTTAGACGCGGCCCGTGGGCCAACACCACCATGCCGCTGCGGTCGTACACGTACGTCTGCCGAAAATGACGCGCCGGCTTTAGCCAAATCTGTGCGCCTTGATAGTCTAAAATGACGTGAAAGCGATGGAGTAAAGCGTTGCCGATGAGGCCATCGCGCCGGTTCAGGTATTCAACCCGAAGAGTGGTATCCAGCTCCTGAAAGTAAGTAATAATGCCGTTTTGGGTAAAACCGCCCAAAGCGAGTTGGTGAACGCGACCGGTAACTCCCTCTAAGTATCCCCCTAAGCCTATGCCTATACTGGTCGGAATAACCCGCTCAGGCAAGCGGATGGCGGGGTTAGTATTGCTAAACATCATTAGCGGCATACCGGCGCCGGTGTCGATAAGTAATTTTACCGATGTAGACCTCTCCGGCGTGGGCCACAAGGTGGTATGCAGGTACATTTTGTTGCGGTAAATCTCTACGGGCATTACCGTAAAGTCTCGTCCTTTGGCTCGAAAGGACGCTCTTTCGTGTAGGGTAATGATTTGGCGGTCGTAGTTGATTTGAATGAGATAGCGGGAGAAAGCGCTGGCAGCAATGATGCCGTGCACCGATATGCCGGTAAACTCTTCAAAGCGCAAATAGTCTTCTTGTAGCACCAAAATGTCCTCGCCCTCTGAGTACGCCTTTCCTATGATATCGAACCGCACCCGGCGCACTAAATAAGCGGTCAGAACGCTGCGCAGGTCGGAGCCGGCCACCTTAAACTCCCGCTCATAGCGCATGTGGAGTAGGTCGGTGACCTCGCGTTTGGTAATAATCGTATGTTCTGCTCCGGTGTCGAAGATAAATTTTAGCGGCAACACGCCGCCGAAGCGCACCGAAAGAATGATAAAATTGTTGGCGTATTCAAAAGGAATATCTACGCTGGAGGTATTCCCTGCAATGGAAAAACCGGGCTGTGCCTGCGCAGCCGCAGTGGCGAGGCTGCAGCACAGACAAATTCTTTTCAGGCCCGATAGCAATCGCAACATGTGGTAGATTAAGCCTTTACTATGGCAGGTCTTTGCGAAATTTCGTGATAGCAAAAAACACCAGCTGCAAAATAATGGCAAACGATGCTTCGGCGCGTGGCACCTCGCCGTGTGATAGGGCTACCGCCGTGCAAGAGGTTGGCGTGCCAGATGAGCACATCTCCGCGTCGGGCCAGATGCAGTTTTTTAGAGAGGGAATGCTTTTCCACCAGCTTGGCAATGTGCTCTTCGTATCGGCGGTTGCTGTGACGACCCAAGGTGAAGCGGCTATTGCCCGACGGATAGTCGGCCGTAGTGACGTAAGGCAGGCGATGGCTGCCGGGGTAATAAAACAGCGGTCCGTTGTCCGAGGTGCAGTCTTCCAGCGCCGTCCAGGTAGCGATGAGGTACCCAGGCGGTTGGGTACTCATGTGGATGGCGTCGGAATGGGCGCGCTGCTCGCTGCCTTGGACGAAGCTGATGGACTGGAAGGGAACGACCGGCTTGCCCAGCAAGAACGAAAGCAGCGACAGCAATTTCGGATGGCGAAGGAAGCGCTCGTTGGCTAGGGCGCTTTTCTTGTGAATGTTAAAAATTTTTCGTCCCGTGTAGTTGAAATGTACTCTGCCGGACTGTAACAGGCGGTCTACCTCGGCGTTGAGCGCGTCGGTCTCTTCTACAGAATAAAACTGCTCTAAGACCATGAAGCCGTCCGTGACGAATTGCCGCACTTTCTGTCGCCAATCGGCAGGAAGGCACAAAAACTCCGGATGGGCCTCCAGGCGTTCGAGCGCCTGCGGTTGATCGAGCCAGGGCAGCTCGGCCGCAGGGAGTGGCGGTAAGTCCTTGTGGCCGATAGGCGCCAGGACGCTCTTGCGGATGCCCCAACGTCGGTAATGCTCGCGGTTTCTTCTTAGGTAGCGATAATGCAGAAGATTGTTGAAAATATAGAGGGCCTTACACGTGCGCAGAAAGCCGCGATATTGGTCAAGCAAGCGTTGAAGCATAGAGAGGTTTGCGGAAGGTCGCTCGTTTTGTGCCTTTACAAGACGAAGCCGGAACGTAAAGGTAGTATCTCCCTTACATTCCGGCTGACGTGGATATACCAGGGCAAAAGGATATTACGCCATATCGCGTACTAAGAGCCGAAAGCCGTTGCCGTGGATGTTGACAATTTCTACCGAGGGGTCTTTGGACAAGTACTTGCGCAGCTTGGTGACGAACACATCCATCGAGCGGGCGGTGAAATAGTTGTCCTCACGCCAAATTTTTAAGAGCGCTTCGGAGCGCGGCATGACTTCGTTCATGTACTTACAGAACAGTCGTAACAGTTCCGATTCTTTTGGGCTCAGCTTCCACTGGTTTTCTTCGCCGGGGAGGGCATCGGTGTAGGTGAGCAGGCGCAACGGATAGTTGAAATGGTACTTGCCGATGACGAACTCGCGCTGCTCGTCGCGGGGGTCAACCGGCTTGCGCGTGCGCTTGAGGACGGCCTGAATGCGCAAGAGGAGCTCCTCGGAGTTGAAGGGTTTGACGATATAGTCGTCGGCCCCAATCTTAAAGCCATGCAAGACGTCCTCCTTCAGTGCTTTGGCCGTTAGGAAGATGAGAGGCACATCGCTGTTTCGCCCGCGAATCTCCTGGGCCAACGTGAAGCCGTCTTTGCGAGGCATCATCACGTCCAGCACGCACAGGTCGTAGTCGTTTTTTTTGAACAACTCCCAGCCTGCCATCCCGTCAGTGGCTAAGTGAACGTCGTAGCCGTTCATTTCCAGATAGGAGCGAAGGACGTCACCGAAGTTCAGGTCGTCTTCTACGAGCAGGATTTTGTACTTTACATCTGACATAGAGAACCGGTTTATTGCCTTTTGTTTTAAGTATGCGGTTAAAAAAGATTAAGTACAAAACACAGGGCAAGAGTCTAACGTCCGTCTGCTCCGAGCGAGCGCGCGTTATAACGCAATACTTGAAGGATACAGTATCCGGGCCAAATGCTTCTCCGTAAAAATGAGCCATTTCGGTAAGGCAGGGCCCGTAAGTGAGCTGGCCTTTACCGAGAACGGAGCCTTTTTGCCGTCTTATGCGGGGAGAAAGAAACGCCGCAGGCTTGTCGTAATTTGGCGCCCGTTATGGCAAAGGTGGCTCGAAAATCGGCAGGTCGCCCTAAAGCGGCACCAACAGTTAAGAGCAATTTCGTTTCGGCCTCATCGCCTTTTGCAGGGTTCTTCCAACGGACGGGGCTTCAGAGCGGGCTGTTTTTCCTCTTGGCGGTACTGCTATACGCCAATACGCTCACGCATGGGTTTGTCCAAGACGACGCTATTGTCATCACGGACAATATGTTTACTACACAGGGTGTGAAGGGCATCCCGGGTATTCTGACGAAAGATACCTTTTTCGGCTTTTTCAAGGTAGAGGGAAAGGAGACGTTAGTATCCGGAGGGCGGTATCGCCCCTTGACGCTGGTGTTGTTTGCACTGCTTTACGAGGTATTTGGCCTCGACCCTTTCCCGTATCACCTCCTGACGGTGCTGCTCTATGCGCTGACCTGTGTTTTGTTGTATCGAGTGCTGTTGCTCTTGCTTCGCGAGCATTCCGGTTTGGGGGCAGGAGTGGCCTGGATGGCGACGTTGCTGTTCACCGTGCACCCTATCCATACCGAAGTGGTAGCCAACATCAAGGGCTGCGACGAGATAGTAGCTTTGTTGGGAAGTCTCGGTGCTACGGCCCTGGTCTTTCGCTATGCGGACACGGGGCGCTGGTTGTGGGCGGTTCTGGCGGGTGTGGCGTTTTTTGGAGCCTGCTTATCTAAAGAGAACGCCGCTACGTTTGTGCTGGTCGTCCCTTTGGCTTTGTGGTATTTCCGCCCGGGCCCGCTCGCGCAATTGCTGCGCGCCTCGCTACCGGTGTGGGTAGGTTTCGCGGTGTTCTTCGTTATTCGGGGAACCATTCTGAACTGGAAGTTTGGCGGAGCTCCGTTGGAGCTGATGAACAACCCCTTTTTGAAGATAGTTGATGGGCGATGGGTGCCCTTTTCCTTTGGAGAGAAGTTGGCTACCATTCTCTTTACCGCCGGTAAGTATTTACAATTATTGGTGTGGCCTCATCCGCTGACGCACGATTACTACCCTCGCTTCATCGGTATCAAGACGTTTGCCGATGCAGAGGTGCTGCTGAGTGCCGGCGTGTACCTGTTTTTAATCGGGATGGCAGTGCGCGGGTTGGCCCGGCGCGAGCCGTTGAGCTTTAGCATTTGGTTTTACCTGCTTACCTTCAGCATTGTATCGAATTTGGTCTTTCCCATAGGCACCAACATGGGAGAGCGCTTCGCCTTCATGCCGTCGGTAGGCTTCTGCCTGGGTGCGGCTTTTTTATTGCTGCACTTGCCGGGATGGAAGCTACCGATGGCGTTGGTGTTGGGAATAGCGGTCTTGTTCTCGGTCAAAACTCTGCTGCGCAACCCCGTGTGGGCAAGCAATGAGCGGCTCTTTTTCACCGATGTGCACACGTCGGTGAACAGCGCTAAGATTAACAATGCCTGCGGCGGTGTACTTTTTGAGAAAGCCCAGGCGGAAAAGGACTCGGTGCAACGGGAGGCGCTGTTGCGTCAAGCGCTTAGGTATGCCGATCGCGCTATTGAGATTTACCCTAACTACAAGGATGCCCTAATCACGCGCGCCGGATGTCGCTTTTATCTAAAGGATTACGATGGAGCCGTAGCAGATTACCGCATAGCCGTGGCCTTGGCGCCCGACGACGGGCGATTGCGCACCTATTTGGCCTTGGCGCTGCGCGAAACGGGCAAATACTACGGCGAAAAGCGCGGCGACCTGAGCAGAGCCTTGCAGCACCTGCGCGAGTCGTGGCAGATAAACCCAAACGACGCCGAAACGGCCCGACTCTTAGGCGTGGCCTACGGCGTGCAAGACCAAGCACACGAGGCTTTACGGTGGTTTTTGAAGGCCGTAGAAATGGCGCCGGAAAACGCCGGCTATCTCTTTGACTTAGGCACGGCATACTATTTGGCCGGCGACAAAAGCAAGGGAGAGGCCTACCGGAAGCGGGCTATGGAGCTGGACACCAACCTTATCAAGCAAAAGTAGGTGGGCCGAGATGCCAAATGTCTTTGCCCGAGCGGCATTTTTTTACCTTTGCCGCGCCAATGCCCGAGGCTCTTTCGTTATTGAGGGCATCGGTTTAACCCTTTTTCTTTCCTTTCTTAAGCATTTGCACACATGTTTCGCTCCACTTTTTTGTTTCTCTTGATAGGGCTCTCTACCGCTTTAGCCGCCCAAAACTCGACGTACAAGTACGGCCACATTAACCTGGGTAACCTGTTGGAGGAGCTCCCTCAGACGGCCGAAGCGGAGGCAAAATTGCGCGTCCTTGCCGACAGCCTCAATCGCCAGGACAGCCTTCTGACGGCCGATTTTCAGGCCGCCTACCTTCGCCTGAAAAAAGAATACGACGAGGGCATGCTCACCCCCGTGCAAGTGCAACAGCGCCAGGCAGAGCTGGAAAAACAGCGCAACGATATCCAGGCATTCGAGGAAAACGCCCAGCGGATGATAGAAACGAAGCGCTCCGAGCTATTGGAGCCCATCATCCGCCGTGTTAACGAAGCGATTCAAGTGGTCGCCAAGCGCGAAGGGTACGCCATGATTTTCGATATCGGTTCGGGCGCCCTGCTTTTTGCTATAGAGACGATCGATATCACGCCCTTAGTGCGCAAAGAGCTAGGGCTACAATGAGCACTGAGCAGCTATGGCTGCACCTGAGATTCGGCCAGCATGATAGGCGGGCTGAATAAGATTTTCGTGTTGACCTATCGTAAGCCAAAAAAACTCACTTTTATCAACTCTCATGAGTACATCGTTTCGATTGCGCAATAATCTGGCAGGGTGGTTGGTGTTTCTTATCGCTGCCTTGGTCTTAGGTGCCTCTGTTGAGCCCACCGGAAGTCTTTGGGACTGCGGCGAATTCATTTCCGGAGCATACAAGCTGCAGGTAGTGCACCCGCCTGGAGCGCCCATTTTCTTATTGGTCGGGCGCTTGTTTGCCTGGGTGGCGGACGTGCTGTCGGACAACCCTTCGGATATTGCCTACGCGGTGAACCTGCTGTCGGCTCTGTGTACCGCTTTCGCCGCCATGTTTATTACGTGGAGCACGACCATATTGGCTCGCTTAGCCTTAGTAGGGCGCGGAGGCGAGCCTACTGCGGCTCAAGAGCTGGCTATCTTGGGCTCGGGTGTAGTGGCGGGGCTGTGCACGACGTTTGCTACATCGGTATGGTTTTCGGCCGTAGAGGGCGAGGTATACGCCATGTCTACCTTTTTTACCTGCCTGACGCTGTGGGCCACCTTGAAATGGTACCAGCTGCCGGATACGCCGCAGGCCGACAAGTGGTTGGTGTTTGCTTTTTACAGCATCGCCTTATCCATAGGCGTGCACCTGCTCAGTCTGTTGACTTTGCCGGCATTGGCCTTATTTTATTATTTTAAAAAGGAGGCTTACCCTCGGTTTTGGGGAGCGATAGGGGCGACCTTTGCCGGTGTAGTGTTTATTTACATCATTCAGCGCTTCATCATTGCGGGTATCCCGGAGCTCTGGGCTGTTTTCGACCGCACCCTGGTCAACGGCTTTGGTCTGCCGTTTCACAGCGGCTTGGTCTTGGTTGCGCTCTTTTTTGGAGGACTCATCGGCCTGGGTTTGCGTTATGCGCATCGAAAGAAAAACAGCCTGTTGCAGCGCGCGATAGTGGCTATGGGCGTCATCCTCATTGCTTACACCGCCTATGGCATGGTGGTGTTGCGGGCGAATGCCAATCCGCCCATCAACATGAACGACCCCTCTGATGCCATGCGTCTGCTGCCCTATCTCAACCGTGAGCAGTACGGCGAACGGCCGCTGTTGCGCGGGCCGCACTTCGACTCGCGCCCGATCGGCATCAAAAGTGCGCCTCGCTACGGACGCGTGGGCAATCGCTACGAGGTGGTCGATGAGAAGATGGACTATGAATACTCGCCGGCTAGCCAGACCCTTTTCCCTCGCATGGGAGACTACTCTCAAGGACGGCCACAGCTTTACCGACAGTGGATCAACAAGCCCTCCGGAGAGCCCAACTTTATAGACAACCTCAAGTTCTTCGTGCGCTACCAGCTCAACTGGATGTACCTGCGGTATTTCATGTGGAATTTCGTCGGACGCCAAAACGGAGAGCAAGGGCTGTACGCCTGGGACCCGACGTCGGGCAACTGGATTAGCGGGATAGATTTCTTAGACCGCAATCGCATCGGTAGTGTCAAAGACATGCCCGACTTTATGCGCAACAACCCGGCGCGCAACACATATTATTTCGTGCCGCTCTTACTGGGTTTAATCGGCTTGTTTTTTCACTATCAACGCCGCCCGCGCGATTTTGCCGCTTTACTGGTGCTGTTTTTGATCACCGGGGTAGGCATCATAGTGTATTCCAATCAGCCGCCTAATGAGCCGCGCGAACGCGACTATGTACTGGTGGGCTCCATCTTTTCCTTTGCCATCTGGATCGGCCTGGCGGTGGCGGCCATATTCGATCGCCTGAGCGGATGGCTCCAGGGGAAGCCCCAAGCGACGGCAGAAGATGAATCAAAGATCGGCCCTGAAAGCAATCAGGAGAACAAACCGCCGGCAGGAAAAACATTGGTAGCGGCTGCAGGAGCGTTTTTACTATCGCTGACGGCACCGCTGCTGTTGGTTACCCAAAACTGGGATGACCACAGTCGCGCCGACCACTACGCCGCGCGCGATTACGCCAGCAATTTTCTCAACTCCTGTGCGCCCAACGCCATTATCTTCACTTACGGCGACAACGACACTTACCCGCTGTGGTATTGTCAAGAGGTGGAAGGCATCCGCACCGATGTGCGCGTGGTCAACCTGTCGCTTATTGCAGTAGACTGGTATATCGAGCAGTTGCGCCGCAAGGTGAACGACTCGCCGCCCATCGATATGATTATTCCCCAAGAGAAGTTGCGCGGCTACAAACGCGTTCAGGTGCCTTTCTTCAACCCGCGCGGCGATAACCCCGAGATGACGCTGACCGACCTGCTCAAGTTTATCGGAGAAGACCACCCCGTACCGGCCCAGGGCGGCCGCGACTTCGACTCCTATGTGCCGACGAACCGCGTGGCCATTCCTATAGACCGGCAGGCCATGATTGCCAACGGCTTGCTCGACCCCAATGAGCCCAACGTGCTGGACACCCTCCGCTTTAGCTTGGGCGAACGCTCGTACCTCATTAAAGATGACTTGGCTATCCTCAACATTATTGCGGCCAATTTCCACAAGCGCCCCATTTACTGGGCGGTGACCGTTCGCGACGACAAGATCCTGGGTTTAAACAACTTTTTGCAACTGGAGGGCTTGGCCCTGCGCCTGGTGCCCATCCAGTCACGGGGTGAGGGCGGCGCCTTTGGTAGTATTATCGGCAGCGGTCGGGTAGCTACCGACATCGCTTACGACAACATCATGAACAAGTGGAGATGGGGCAATTTCGACAAGAAATGTACCTTCGTCAATCGCGCTTACATGCCCAGTTTGCAGACTATGCGGGTGGCGATGATTCGCGTAGCGCGCAATCTGGTGCTGGAGGGTAAAAAGGACAAAGCCGAAGCACTGGCCGACCGCTACTTCGAGGTCTTCCCAGAGTGCAATTTTCCCTACGACCAGTTTGCCGCCTACATGGCCGATATCTACGCGCGCGTGGGTAAAAAAGAAAAGGCCGCCGAAAAAGTGCGCGCCATCGCGCGAACGCAATACCAAATTTTGCGTTTTATCGAAGCACAACCGGAACACATTAAGAAAGGGTACGAACAAGACTTCCGCTTCGCCGCCAGTACAGGGCAAACGCTTATGACCATCGCCCAATTTACACAGGACACAGCACTCCTGGAGGCGCTCAAAGGCCAGTTTGACCCCTTCCTGCCGGGCATGTCGGATTTCATCATGCCTCCACCGCCAGAGTAGAGCAAATCGGGTAGTATGAGTCGCGTTGTTGGGATCGATTTCGGTCTGAAACGAACGGGTATTGCGGTTACCGACCCGCTTAAGATTATCGCTCAAGGGTTGACCACACTACCCACGGCGGAGGTATTGCCTTTTTTGAAAAAATACTGTGCCGAAGAGCCTGTGGAGTGCTTTGTGGTAGGGCTGCCCCTCTATCCCGACGGCCAACCGGCCCAGATAGCCGCACAAGCGGATGCCTTCGCCCAACAGCTGCGCAAAAATTTTCCGGACAAACCTGTTTTTAGACAAGATGAGCGCTATACCTCCAACGAGGCGAAACGCATTTTGTTAGACAGCGGTACGAAAAAACAAAAGCGGCGCGATAAGGCGCTGGTGGATAAAATTGCCGCTGCACTCATACTGGAGCAGTTCATGCAAGAACATTACTGGAAAGCATCATGATTTTGCCTATATATGCTTATGGTCAGCCGGTTCTCAAAAAAGTTGCGGCGCCCATAGGGCCGGACTATCCTCGGTTGTCGGAACTGATTGCCGACATGTGGGAAACCATGTATCACGCCGACGGCGTAGGGCTGGCTGCGCCTCAGGTAGGGCTTTCCATCCGGCTTTTCGTAGTGGATACGACCAACTACGAAAAATCCAACAAGTCGGACGAACTTCGGGAGCCCGGCATAAAGAAGGTATTTATTAACGCCCAGATGTTGTCGGAAGAAGGGCCCTTGTGGTCGTTTGAAGAGGGCTGCTTGAGCATTCCCTACATTCGCGGCGAGGTGGAGCGTCCTCCGATCATCCGCCTGCGCTATCAAGACGAGCATTTCCAAGAAAGGGAAGAGACCTTTTCCGGCATCAATGCACGCGTTATCCAGCACGAGTACGACCACCTTCAGGGCGTGTTGTTCGTCGAGCGGCTCAAACCCTTAAAAAAGCGCCTCATTCAGCGCAAGCTCGAAGATATCCGCTGCGGACGCGTACAGGCCGACTACAAAATGCGCTTCGCCGTTGCCCGATGATGGATGCCTACGCCAATATTAGCCGGTCGGATATCGAAGCCGCTCACGTGCGGATAGCGCCGTACATTCACCGAACGCCGGTGTTGACGTGTCGCAGTTTGGATGCTCTGGCCGGTTGCTCGCTGTTTTTTAAATGCGAGAATTTTCAGAAGGTGGGCGCTTTTAAGATTCGAGGTGCCCTTAACGCCGCTTTGAGCTTGTCAAAGGAGGAGGTAAGCGGAGGCTTGGCTACGCACTCGTCGGGTAATCACGCTCAAGCGGTGGCGTACGCGGCGCGGCAGTTAGGGGTAAAAGCGCATATCGTCATGCCGGAGACTGCCCCCGCAGTAAAGGTGAATGCCGTGCGTTCTTACGGTGGAGACATCACTTTCTGCGCGCCCAACCAGATGGCGCGGGAGGCTACCCTTCGAGAGATATTGGCGCGAACGGGAGCGGCCTTTATCCACCCTTATGACGATGACCGCGTCATTTGTGGGCAGGCTACCTGTGCCAAAGAGCTCATCGAGACGGTGAGCGACCTGGAGGCCCTCGTAACGCCTGTAGGCGGTGGAGGGCTCCTGTCGGGTACGAGTCTGAGTGCGCATTATTTGTCGCCGGGCACGGCAGTGTATGCAGGAGAGCCCGAGGGGGCGGCCGATGCCGTGCTCAGCTTCCGTTCGGGCCGCGTGGAGAAGGCTCCTTACCTGAACACCATTGCCGATGGTCTGCTGACTACGCTAAGCGAACGCACGCTGCGCATCATTGCCCGGCACGTAAAGGATATTCTCTCGGTGAGCGATGATGAAATCCTCGCAGCCCTGCGCCTCGTGTACGAACGGATGAAGCTGGTCATCGAGCCCAGCTGTGCCGTTGCGCTGGCGGCGGTACTCAAGCATCCAGAGGTGTTTGCCGGTAGGCGCGTCGGCATTATCCTCTCCGGTGGCAATGTGGACTTAGGTCGTTTGGCCAAGTGGTTCAGACCGTAGCCGCTATCTTTGTCGCTCGCTTTTCGCCTCTCTATGCGCGCTCGCGGCTTTCTCCGAAGTACGGCTACCTCTATCGGCGAGTTAGATTACACCCTGCTGGTGTGCTACATCGCTTTGGTGGCCATCGGTTGGCTCATGGTGTACTCTACCGGCGCGGCTTATACGATGCCGATTTTTTCTGTTGCCAACGTCGCCGGTAAGCAACTGCTGTTCATCGTGTTGTGCGTGGTGTTGCTGTTTTTCATCCAGGTGTCCGACTGGATGTTTTGGCGCACTTTTGCTTTTCCGCTTTACGCGCTCTCGCTGCTGTTATTGGTAGGCACCTTATTCTTCGGGCGCGAAGTCAACGGTGCCAGGGCGTGGTATCAATTCGGCGGTTTTTCGTTCCAGCCGGCAGAGGTCGTCAAGTTTAGCACCTGCCTATCTATAGCGAGTTATCTAAGCAGTACGGGCGTCAGCCTGCGCGACACCCGCACGCGCCTGGTTGCCTTTGCCCTCTTTTTGATACCGGTGCTCATCATTTTGCTTCAAAAGGACACCGGTTCGGCACTGGTTTTTTTCTCGTTCTTGTTGGTGCTGTTTCGCGAAGGGCTGCCGAGCGAGTGGTACGTCTTAGGCTTTGGCTCGGCGGTACTGGTGGTTTTAGGGCTTATGTACCCTCCACTGCAGGTAGCCAAGGTGCTGGTGTTATTCAGCACGGCGCGAATGCTCTGGGTTCACGAGATGAAGCGCCCGTGGTGGATAGCCTTATTGCTAATAGCAGTACTTGCCTACAAGTGGGACGAAAGTGTGGCTTGGCTTGGGGCGCAGCCATGGTGGTCTGCAAAGGGAGAGCATTTTCTTGGCCGGGTGCTGAGCGAATGGGGAGGTTGGCTGTTGGTCGTTTTGTTTGGAGGGGTGGTTTTTTTAAAAAATTATTGGAAAAAGAATTTCACCATCCAACGGCGCTTGCAGCTGGTGGCAGCGTTAACCTTTCTGGCCTGTGGTTTGGTTTTCTTGGCCCGATACGCCTACACCGCGTTGCCGTCTCACCAGCAGCAGCGCATTCGGCTGTGGCTCAACCCTTCTGAAGCGACTATGGATGCTCGGGGCTCTGCTTATAATTTGCTCCACTCCCAAATGGCCATCGGCTCGGGCGGCCTTTTCGGCAAAGGCCTTTTCGAGGGTAACATGACCAAGCTAAAGTACGTGCCCGAGCAGAGCACCGACTTCATTTTCTGCACGATAGGAGAGGAGCACGGCTTCGTGGGGGTACTGGGAGTAATAGGGCTGTTCTTCGTCATGTTGTATCGTATTACGCAAATTGCGGAGCGCCAGCGGTCTAACTTTTCTCGCATTTACGCCTACGGCGTAGCGGGAGTTATCTTTATCCACGTGCTGATTAACCTGGGTATGACGATGGGCTTGTTCCCTATCATCGGTATTCCTTTGCCCTTCATCAGCGCCGGAGGTTCTTCGCTTATCGGCTTTTCGCTGATGATAGGCGTATTGCTCAAATTAGATAGCCGCCGCAACTTGGTATAAAACCTCTTGTCTCTGCGCTTTTTCCGGCATGCTGTCCTACTTATTTCGCCGCTTATTGCTGAGCGTGCCTACGCTCCTGTTGGTCTCTTTGGCGACCTTTTCACTAAGCCAGTGTTCTGAGGAGGACCCGGTCCCGTATGATTACGACAGCCAGCCGGCCGCTTATCTGGAGCACGCACGCCGGCTAGGGATGGACCGGCCTTTATTTTATTTTTCGCTGCGCAGTTGGGCTTTGCCGGATACCCTTCATCGAATTTTACCCCTGCAGGCGCGCGAGCATCTGGTCCGGCTGGCTCAAGCGTGCGGCAATTGGGCAGCTGTAGAGGCTTACTGGAGAGCGGCAAACGCCGCTGCGTCGGCCTTGCGCCCTCATGTACAAGGTGGAGAGGCCGCCGCATTGGCCGCACTGCCTTTCGTCCGTACGCCTCAAGAAGCCGAGCAACACCTAGAACGCTTGAAGAATAGTGTCAGGGTATCGAGCTTACCGGAATCCTCGTTGCTCGAAGAGCACATAGCCGCTCTCGAAAGCGCCCAAAAAGAATGGGCCGACCGCCCTCAGCGCTGGAAGAACTGGGTGCCGGCATGGTATTGGCACGGTACCGACAACCGCTACCACCGCTGGCTGCTCGGTTTTCTCGGTGGTCGTCCGGAAGTGTCAGTCGTTACCGGCAATCCGCTCTTCGTCGAGCTGCGCCCGCGCTTATACGCGACGTTACTGATCAACGGCGGCGCCCTCATCCTGGCCTATAGCTTGGGCATACCTCTGGGAATGCTCATGGCTCGCTACCGAGGCAACCGGGCAGACCACGTCCTGCGATTGAGTTTGCTTTTCCTTTATGCTATGCCGGTCATCTGGGTGGGTAGTGTCCTCTTACTGCTGTTGGCCCGACCCGACATGGGCCTGGGCTGGATAAACGGCGCAACCATCGAGCCGTGGCTGATAAGCGGAAAGACCTTCTGGCGTTGGGTAGGCGACAATGCCGACCGCTTTCTTCTGCCTATACTTGCGCTGGCCTTGCACCACACCACGGTAGTGGCGTTGCAGATGCGCACAGGGTTGGTAGAGGCGCTTCAAAAGGATTACATCCGCACTGCACGCGCCAAAGGGCTGAGCGAATGGGTGGTTTTCAGACGCCACGCCCTTCGCGACAGCCTCTTCCCCGTGATTACCACTTTTGGCTATCTGTTTCCCACCCTGTTCAGCGGTTCTTTGGTGGTGGAATACCTGTTTGATTTCCCCGGAATGGGCATAAAAATGCAGACTTCCTTCGCCCAGCACGACTATCCGGTACTTTTCGCCATGGTCATGCTGGTGGCCGCCATGACGCTCTTAGGCATGCTCATTGCCGATGTCCTCTATGCCTGGGTTGACCCCCGTGTGCGCTTGGGGCGGACGGCGTGATCAAAGGCCATACTTGTCGATCAGGTAGACCAGCGCTGCCATGGCGGCAGAGCCTAACTGCAGCTCGCGCGGGTGAACGGCTTCAAAAAGGTCGGCTGCCGTGTGGTGAAAATCAAAATAGCGCTGGGAGTCGGGGCGCAGGCCGGCCAACAGCCCCTTCTGAGGGCGAAGTGGGCCGATGTCGGCTCCCGAGCCGCCGCGGATAAACATCAATCCGTAAGGCCTGAACAGCTCCTCGAATTGCGCCACCTGGTCGTAATAGTAGTCGATGAATTCCGGGTCAGCGTCGAAGCTGAATCCTCTCGGCGTAAAGCCTCCGGCATCACTCTCCAGGGCGAAGAGGTGTAGTTCCTCTCGTTCTTCTGCCGCTGCGGCATAGGTCAGGCCGCCTCTAAGGCCGTTCTCTTCGTTCATGAACAGTACACAGCGCACCGTGTGTCGGGGGCGATAGCCCAACCGACGCAGTAGGTAGAGCACCTCCATGCTCTGTACACAGCCGGCTCCGTCGTCGTGAGCGCCGTGTCCGACATCCCAACTGTCTAAGTGTCCACCGACGAGAATAATCTTATCGGGTTCTTGAGTGCCGCGTATTTCGCCGATGACGTTGTAAGAGAGTACATCGGGCAGGGTTCGGCAGTGAAGCGTCATGGATACGCGTGCGCTTTTTTCTTGCCGAAGTAGAGCGCTGAGGCGCTCGGCAGCATTCGTACTAATGGCTACGGCAGGTATAAGCGCATAGGTGGAGTCGTAGCGCAGGCTTCCGGTGTGAGGATAGTCGTCGAGAGCCAAGCCCATAGAGCGCACCAATACGCCGATGGCGCCGTACTTAGCTGCGCGAGAGGGGCCGTGCACGCGCTGGTCTACGGCGCCCCCGTATGCTTCAAAGGTGTTCACGTGACGGCACTCCATAGGGCGGTTGTAAAACACTATTTTTCCGGCTACGCTTTGCCTGCCCAAAGAGTCTAATTCCTCCCAACGGCGGATTTCGATCACTTCGCCACTAATCGGTTTCCCGTCGGTGCCTATTGATCCGCCCAATGCCAAGGCGTTGAGGCGAAAACCTTTATACCGAGGCGTGCTCAGCACCTCTACCTTTTCCGGAGCGCCCCGCTCCCAACGCGGAACCATCACCGGCTGGAGCCACACGCTGTCCAGCCCGCAAGTGTCCAGCACGGCTTTTGCCCAACGTACGGCCTTCTCCGCTCCTGGGCTGCCGCTTAGCCGATGACCGGCTCCGTAGCACAAATCGCGCAGCCACGGATACGCTTTGCCGTCGGATAAAGCGCGGTCGTAAATCTCTCGCAGAAAAGCCTTGTCTGCCACCCAGGGGTCTCCTTGGGCATGCAGGAGCAGCGGTAGTGTGAAAAATACAACAAGAACTGCTGCCCAAGGGAATACCGAGACTTTTTTCTTGCAAGGAAGAACCATTGTCATGCCGAGTAAAGATGGCTGAACAAATGAAGTCGTTGCGATAGGGTTCATTTTTCTGCAAATTTTCTAAAATTTATTTTTTGTTTTTCTCCAAAAACGCTAATTATTCTGAGTCGAAAGCGCAAGCCGTGTGTTCGTCGAAAAAAAGAAAAAAACGATCACTTGTTCTTGTATGATTTACACAAAGCAACCTTATCTTTGCAATACTCCAAACAATCGAGAAGACAAAGAGAATAATTTGGTTTTATTTGGTTAGGGCTGAGGTAGTGCTGTGGTGGCACTGCCTCATTTTTTTTGTGCAAATAAAAGGCAACTTTTTGGCGAAGCGGTCGGCGTGCTCCACGAGAAGAGGCCCCTCAAGGAGGCCTCATAGGAAAAGCGGAACAAAGCTACTTTAGCTGCTGTTAACGCACGTACAAACGCATGAGGCATCTTTTTTTATTCAACATAGCTTTGGGCAGTTGTTTGGCATGGGGGTGGGCAGCTTACGGACAGCGACCCTCGTTGGAGTACTACTTGCCCGTCGTTCCTTTTGACCCGGCTGTGCCCAAGCCTGCAGAGTACCTGGGCTATGAAGTGGGGGAGTGGCATGTGTCGCACGACCAACTGGTGGCGTACCTGCGCGAATTGGCGCGCACGAGCGATCGCGTGACAGTGGATACCTACGGTCGTACGCACGAGCAGCGCCCTTTGCTGTACTTGACCATCACGGCGCCGGAGAATCACCGCCGCTTAACCTCCCTGCAACAACAAAGGCGACTTTTGGCCGACCCTCGGCAAAGCGATGCACCCAATCCGGATACCTTGCCAGCAGTGGTCTTTATGGGGTATTCGATACACGGCAACGAAGCAAGCGGTAGTAATGCCGCTCTCTTGGTGGCGTACTATTTAGCCGCCGCTCGCTCGCCGGAAGTAGAGCAGTGGCTGCAAAACACCGTCGTTCTTCTCGACCCCAGCCTCAATCCCGACGGTCTGCAGCGCTTTTCCACTTGGGTAAACAGTCGGCGCAGCAAAACGCTCATGCCGGACCCGGCCCACGAGGAGTTTCACGAGCCTTGGCCCGGAGGGCGCACCAACCACTACTGGTTTGATTTAAACCGAGATTGGCTGGTAACCCAGCAGCCGGAGTCGGTCGGGCGCGTGGCGCTCTTTCAGGAGTGGCTGCCCAACGTGCTGACCGATCACCACGAGATGGGTACGAACACCACGTTTTTCTTTCAACCCGGTGTCCCTTCCCGCGTGCATCCGCTTACGCCACCCCTCAACCAGCGGCTAACGGCCCGCATCGGCGGCTACCACGCCCAAGCGTTGGCAGAAAAGAAAGTGCTCTTCTATACGGAGGAGAACTACGACGACTTTTACTACGGCAAGGGATCTACTTATCCGGATATCAACGGCTCTGTAGGTATTCTCTTTGAGCAGGCCAGTAGCCGCGGAAGCGCGCAAGAGAGCAGCTATGGCCTACTGACTTTCCCTTACACCATCCGCAACCAGGTGCTCACTTCGCTGTCTACTCTTCGGGCGGTACACGATATGCGCCCGGAACTCAACCGCTATTTGCGCGATTTCTATCGCACGGCGCTTGAAGAGGCCAAACAAGACCAGGTGTTGGCCTATGTCTTCGGCGACAGCCTCAAAAGGCGCCCCTTGCGCGAATTTATACGCATCTTGCTGCAGCACCGCATCGAGATACGCCCCCTGCGGTGGAGCCTATCGAGCACAAGTACCGACCAACCTCTTCCTGAAGGTGCTTTTTGGATAGTGCCAACCGCTCAGCCTCAGTACCGCTTGATTAAGGCCATCTTCGAGCGGCGCACCACCTTCCCCGACAGTATTTTTTACGACATATCTGCCTGGACGCTGCCCGATGCCTTCGGGCTGAGCTGGTGGGAGGTACGCGACCGGCCGATGCCCTCAGCCTGGATAGGTGCCTCGCTGACACAAGAGCCGGCTTGGCCCGAACGGTCTATTCCCGAGCCCACAGCCGATACTTATGCTTATGTGGTGACGGCGGAGGGCTATGACCTGCCTCGGCTGCTGACCGCTCTGCACCGGGCGAACGTGCGCGTGCTGCTGGCGCAGCGCTCCTTTGAAGCAGAGGGGCAGGTTTTTCGTGAAGGCGCGCTGCTCATCCCTTTGGACCGGCAGCCTTTGGACGCCGCGGCCATTCGCCGGCAGATGCTGCAAAGCGGCGCCGAAGACGTTCAGGTGTTTCTGTTGAAAGGCGGGCTGACGCCGAAAGGCCCTGACCTGGGTAGCACTCAATTTGTCGTGTTGCGCCCGCCCAAGGTAGTTTTGGTGACGGGGCGAGATGCCGGCATTGCGGAGGTGGGTGAGGTCTGGCACTTATTCGATATGCGCTATGGGTTGGCGTCGTTGTTGGTTGATAGCGACCGGTTTAACCAACTCGACTTGGGCAAATACAACACCGTCGTATTGGCCGGTGGAAGCTTTAGCCGCCTATCGGCAGAAAAGGTCAGACAGTTTGTCTCCAACGGCGGGGTGCTTATTGCCGTGGGCGCTGCCGTGCGCTGGGCAAGGAATGCCGGCTTAGCCTCTTGGGAGTTGTCTTCTGCGCCAAGTGTAGAGGGGAGTGCGCGGCGCCCCTATGCCCGAATGGAAGAGGACACGCGAGCATTGAGTTTGCCGGGAGCTATTCTGCAAGCCGAGCTCGACCTGACCCATCCGCTCTGCTTTGGTTATTCGCAAGCCTTCGTTCCGCTGTTTGCCTACGGCGATGTATTTGTGCAAATGCCTGCACAACAGCCTTACTCCGTGCCGGCAGTGTATACCGCTCGGCCGCTTCTTGCCGGCTACTTTCACCGACAGCACCACGACAGAATAGCGGGCAAACCTGCCGTAGTGGTACAGCACCTGGGAAGCGGTAAGATTATCGGCTTTTGCACCAATCCCAACTTTCGCGGCTTCTGGTACGGCACCAATCGCCTGTTCTCGAACGCCGTGTTTTGGGGAAATATCTTGCGCATGAGCGGCCAGATAACGGAAGACTAAAGAGCAATACGGATGTTTTTTATATCCCAAAGGTCTGCCGGACGGTGCCAAAAGGTGTTGCCAGTTCAACCGTATAACTGCCCGGCGGGGCAAAAATCTCTCGAGAGAGCGCGATGTGATGCCGCCCGGCGGAGTAAAGGCTATTGACCCGATGGACAGCATCGCCCGTTGCGGCGGATAAGACCAGGCTTACTACAGCGGAATCCGGCAGGTCGAAAATAATTTCCACAGAGTCAGCTCGTACCACGGGTTGGTAGAGTACTAGGACCGAGAAGGGTGGCTCTGAGGAGGGCAAGGGCAGCACTTTAGTGGCTACCGCATTTATCCGCAGAGCGATACCGGAGAGGTCATATCCGGCCGCTGCCAGATGATACAGGCGCACTACCCGCATGCGAGGCTCCTCCGAGTAAGGCAAAGCGACGGATGGCATGGCTTCTTCGGGCAAAACATGCACCTCCTGGTCGTCTATGGCAATGTGGAACGAAAGGTCAGGCAAACGCACGCCATCGATCCAGAGGACAGGTCGGGTAGTGAGCAGCTCGGGCAATAGGGTCTGTGCAAGCGTTAAGGGAACCGGCTCGGGCAGGTCGCCGCTCAGACAAGTCGCCTCTCCGATTTCCCAACACGACACGTAGAGGGCTTGCCAGACGTGTTGTATCGACCCCCATGTTAGCCGTACGTGATGGGTGTCGCGATATCGGCGCAGGGCTAAGCGAGGGTCCTGCTCGCCGACCAAACGCAGCCGGTGCTCGAAGAGGCGGTCGTATCGGTCGGAAAGCAATCGGAGCACGACCTGGCCACCTGGGCGCAACAAGAAGCGATAAGAAGTGATGCGGCGGGCAAATCGGCCGTATGCCTCGGCATTTTCCAGAAAGACGCGGAGCGTTTGCTGAACACCGTCAGCTTCGATGATCCGGACCTCTGCATATACCGGCTGAGGTGTGGCATAAGGTTGCCAAACCATCGAAGGTTGTTGGTAGAGAATCTGAAGCGCCTCTTGAGGCGTGAAGAAGTCGCGCTGAGTGGTTTCGTGGCGTCTCAGCCCCCAAATAACGCTGACCAGCAGCTGCGAATCGAGCCAAAAATGACCGTAGCGCTCCGCCAACAGGGGCATCTCCGTCGCGGAGTCCGCAGGGTTTTTTATCAGGAAAACAACGGCACCCCGTAGTTGGGCCGGGAGGACGAGGTCGGTAAGCAAAAGACGACACTCATTTGCGGCCTTCGGCGCAAAGCGCTCATACAGGGCCTCCAGCTGCGCTTCGTAGTCGGCCGCACCTCGGGTAGCTACCACGGGAAAGCCCTCCAACCGAAAGGCCACCTTTTCCTCCAAAGCGCGACCGTTCCACAAGCGAGGAGGGTGTAGCAGCATCTGTCGAAAAGCCAAAGGCGCTATTGTCACCTCGGCGCAATACTGTTTATCCGCTCTTAACACTACCTGAACATCGCCCCAGTAAAGGATAAACTTTTCCTCAACTCCACTTAATAGCGGCAAACTGTCGGCTAATGGAAACCCTCTAATAGGACTAATTGCCCATACAAGGCCGGCGCAACACCAATAGAGGCGCACAAGAACTTTCATGGCCCACCTCGAAGAGACGCTCTCCGTTCCTTGCTCAACTATCGCAAAAAAGTTGCCAGATATTGCTCTTTTATCCGCTTAAGCAGCCGGCTGTCCGCTCATGGATCGCTCAGCCTACCTGGGCCGACAGCTCGACGTGCGCGTTTTTTTCATCCGACTCAATGAGCCCATCGCGCAGGCGGATAATGCGATGGGCATATCGAGCGATATCGGCCTCGTGTGTGACGAGCACGATGGTGTTGCCGGCACGGTGTATTTGGTCGAATAAGGCCATGATTTCCGAGGAAGTTTTGGAGTCCAGGTTCCCCGTCGGCTCATCGGCCAGGATGATGGCCGGATTGTTGACCAGGGCGCGGGCAATGGCTACTCGCTGTCGCTGCCCTCCGGACAGTTCATTAGGTTTATGATGCATACGGTCGCCCAGTCCAACCGCCTCTAAAGCAGCGCGGGCTTTTTGAAGCCGCTCCTCCTTGGGTAAGCCGGCGTACACTAGGGGCAGCGCTACGTTTTCCAATGCCGTCAGGCGTGGTAATAGGTTGAAGGTTTGAAAAACAAAGCCGATTTGCCGATTGCGCACCTCGGCCAGCTCGCTATCGCTCATGGTGCTCACCTCAACACCGTTGAGCCAGTACTTGCCCCGCGTCGGCGAGTCCAAACAGCCCAACAGGTTCATCAACGTGGATTTACCGCTACCCGAGGGCCCCATCAAGGCAACGTATTCTCCGCGGTCAATCTGCAAACTGACGTCTTTTAGGGCTTCTACCTTTTCGGTGCCCATAATATAGGTTTTGTTCAAATGCTCAATGGAAATCAGCATACCGATAGAACTTGTAAACGTACCGATACTTATTTTTTCTTTCTCAAAAAAAGACCCAACACTACCACCATCAGCCCTAATAGCCATTGCACTCCTCGTTGAAGGAGCTGAGGAAAATACAGGTATCCTGCAATAGCCAACAGCATGAGTAAGGCAAGAGCGATGAGCAGAGCATTTCTAAAGTAAGGAGAGGACATAAAAAATACAGCATTTGATAATTCCGCCGCTAAATACGGTTTTTCGGGTGTACCGGCCTCTATAGTTAGATGACTCCGGTGCGGATTTCGGCAAACACCTCGTAATAGACGAGCAATGGAGGCAAAAAGACGAGATGAGGGTCCTCGATTATTATTTGTGCATAAACGGAGGGTTCGGCATCTCTTCTCTACCTTTGGGCGCGATCCAGCTGCGGCATACATGTTCCGATTTCTTCGCACCAAGGCCGTTAGCGCCTCCTCGGATGAAGAGCTTTTGGCTAAGTATCGGCATTCCGGCGAGGCGCGTTATTTAGGACAACTTTACGAGCGCTACTTGCCCATGGTGTACGGAATCTGTCTCCACTTTCTGCGCGATGCGCACGCTGCCGAGGACGCAGTGATGGGCATTTACGAAGAACTGGTCCGAAAGGTGCCGTTGCATCGGGTAGAAGTCTTTCGCGGCTGGCTCTATGCGCTGGCTCGAAACTACTGCCTGATGGAGTTGCGCCGCAAAAAACGCGCTCCTACGGATTACCATCCGCCACAGGACATATCGCATTACGACGCCGTTGTGCCCGCCGAGGAGTTTGAGCTGAGCCCTTCTGCCGATAGCGAGCATTTGCATAGGTGCCTGCAACGGCTGCCGGAGAAACAACGCCTATGCTTACAGTGGTTCTACTTTGAAGACCGCTCCTATCGGGCCATTGCCGAGGCTTTGTCCGAAGAGGTCGGACGCATTCGCTCGTATATTCAGAATGGAAGGCGCAACCTGCGCCTGTGCATGGAGAAGAAAAATGCACACAAATAACCCACCTTCACCGGAAGACGCTCTGTTCCTGGCCCTCGTAGAGCGCTGGATAGAAGGCTCCTTTACGCGACAGGATGAGGAGGCCTTGCGCGCGTTGGTGGCTTCAGATGCCTTTCGACGGGAGGCGTGGCAAGGGTTCTCCGCTTTGCCCGCCGACGAACACCAAGCGGTATTGAAGCGCCTGAGAGACAAATACGCCGTATCCGAGCGGAGAGAGCGACGCACAGGGTACCGGCGCGTCGCCATCGCTGCAGCCGTTGCCCTAATCGTCGGTGCCGTTTACTGGTGGAGATCATCTCCTCTTTCCTTAGAAAAAGAGACCTCCGAAACAGAGTACCTGGCTGCAGAAGAGAGACCGCCCTTGCCTCCGGAAGAGTCGGCATCCCGCCCCTCGCCGGCTTTAGTCCTGCCACCTGTATCCAAGCCAGGCGGTAAATCGGCAGACGCCGGCAGTAGCCCGCTTCCATCCTCGCCCTCGGTAACAGCAGCCCCAACGGCTCAGGACTCGGCTGCCGCATGGTTCTTGAGAGGCCACGCCGACGGGGAGACGGTTAAGGCGACCGACCACGCTCCTGCCGCCGCAGCCCTTCCTGCGGCAGAACCCGCTCCGAGTGCTGCGAGCTCAAGAGCCAACAGCCGTTCCGTACAGCCGATACGCGTAGAACCTTCTGTGGGTTGGCAGGCTTTTTTAGACCAATATCGGCAGGCGCCTCTGTTCCGCCGTCTGGAGGAGTACGACGTCGATAGTCTGCGCCTTCAACTGTACATTCGCTCCGACAGCACGCCTGTCCTATTGAGTATAGATCCGCCCGTAAAGGCCGACAGAGAGCGCGAAATAGAGCGTCTTTTGCAGCAATACCGCTGGATACCCGCCGAGCAGCGCGGCATCTTACATCTGCCGCTTAGGCAATAAGGGTGAAGAAAATGGGCAAACAGTGCCACAGCCGAGTTTTTTTAGTTTCATTCCCTGCGCGGGAAGGAGACGCAACGGGCCCGCCTCGCGACACCGAGATACTTCCACTTGTTGCTTTTAAGGTCTGTAGGCCACTTGTATTCCCGTGTTGGAAAAAGAGAAGCCGCGATGTTTTAGAACCGAAGCTTTATCGGTGCGTTATTTATCAAATGCATCTTCGTGGACGGATAGCTACCTACTTATGCAAAGACAAGCCGAAGCGCGCATCCCGACCCACTCGGGAGTGTTTACCCTAATTGCCTACGCCGAGCACGCACAGGAGCGCATGCCTCATCTGGCCGTAGTGGCGGAGCATTTCGACCCTAACGGCCCCGTGCCGGTTCGCATTCACTCCGAGTGCCTCACAGGCGATGTCTTTGGCTCGCGCCGCTGCGATTGTGGCGAGCAGCTCGAAGCGGCGCTTCAACTTATCGCCCGGCGAGGCGGGGTTCTCCTTTATCTGCGACAAGAAGGCCGAGGCATCGGCTTAATCAACAAACTGAAAGCGTACAATTTGCAAGACCAAGGGCTCAATACTGCCGAGGCAAATACCCATTTGGGTTTTGATGTGGACGCGCGCCAATACGAGTGCGCCGTGTTCATGCTGCAAGACCTCGGCGTAAACCAATTGGAGCTCATCACAAACAATCCCGATAAAGTGGAAGCCCTTCGCCGCTCGCCCATACAGGTAATGGGACGCATTCCCCTCATCATTCCGCCGCATGAGGATAATCGCCGCTACCTGCTAACCAAACAGGAACTGATGGGCCATTTGCTTGGCCTGTAGACCTCGCCTGAACTGCAGAGAAGGCCTCGCTAGGATAAGGCGCCCTTGCCGTCGCGCCCCCATATGAATGGGCAAAATTAGAGAACTTTGCCCTTTGGACGGGTCGTGATGTGGCCCGGCGAAGTGCCGTACTCTTTTTCTGCACTTTCGGCATTGAGAAGTTTCTGCAAGGTAGATAATCACGCTTGAAAGCTGTTTCTTCGCCGGTGAGAATGCACGGGCATCCTATTTCTTCCATCTTTAGGGATGAAATGGGATTTTTTTATGGCAAAAATGCTCTTGACGATGGCTCACACTACCCGCTTTCTTCGAGTTGTGCAGCAAGGTGCTGTCTGCTGCTCACTGTTGTTGTTTTGGAGCCCTGCAATTTGGGCTCAGGTAACATGTATACCCGTCTTTCCGCGGGTAGACGACGACGTAACCATCACCTATAACGCTACCTTAGGCAACGGCGCCCTGGTCGGCGTTTCGCCGGTATACGCCCATATGGGAGTTATCACCTCTCAGAGTACGTCGCCCAACGACTGGCGATACGTAAAAACCACCTGGGGAGTAGCCGACCCGGTAGGGCTGATGCAGCCGGCAGGGCCGAACTTGTGGGCGAAAAGCTTCAATATTCGTACCTTTTTCGGCATTCCACCGGGCGAGCAAGTGCTGAAGCTGGCCTTTGTTTTTCGCAACGCCAACGGCACCATTGTGGGACGGGCCACCGACGGCAGCGACATTTTCTACTCGGTTTATCCGGACAATATGGGCCTTCAGACGGCGCTATTGAGTCCGGCTTCCAGTCCTGTGCTCACCACTGCCGGCAGCAGCATCACCGTGCGCGCCGCTGCTTCACTGACCGCTTCCCTGCGCCTGTTTGACGACGATGTCTTGGTCGCCAGTGCCACCGGTACCCTTCTGGAGGCAACCATAACGGCCGGTGCCGGTGTGCATACAGTCTCTTTCGTGGCCGAAGCGGGTGTGCAAAGAGACACGGCGCGCTTCGTCTACATCGCCCCGCTCAACCAGGCGCCCGAAAACCCACCTGCCGGCACCCAATACGGCATCAACTACATCAACCCTCAGACCGTTCGCTTCCAATTGTATGCACCGGGAAAACAGGTCGTACACCTCATCGGCGACTTCAACGACTGGACGCCCGGTAACGCGTACCAGATGAAGCGAAACGTATTAGGAAACATCTGGTGGTTTGAGCTGTCCGGACTGACCCCGGGCAAGCCCTATCGCTTCCAATATCTCGTAGACGGCACCCTGCGCATTGCCGACCCGCTCAGTACTCTCGTGCTCGACCCCTGGAACGACCCTTACATACCGCCGCTGACCTATCCCAACCTCTTGCCTTATCCGACCGGCAAGACGTCGGGTATCGTATCGGTGTTCCAAACCGACCAACCGCCCTATCCGTGGAAGGTGCCTCATTTTAACCGGCCGGAAAAGACCGACTTGGTCATTTATGAACTGCTTCTGCGCGATTTCTTGGAGCGCCACGACTATCAAACGCTCTTAGATACGCTCAACTATCTGCAGCGCTTGGGCGTGAATGCCATCGAATTGATGCCCATCAATGAGTTCGACGGGAACATCAGCTGGGGCTATAACCCCGCCTTTCACAAAGCGCTGGACAAGTACTACGGCACTGCAGAGGCGCTAAAGCGCTTAGTGGACGAATGTCACCTGCGCGGCATGGCGGTCATTGTAGACGTAGTGTTCAACCACGTCACCGGCGCCAGCCCGCTCGCGCGTCTCTACTGGGACGCTGCCAACAATCGCCCGGCGCCCAACAATCCTTGGTTAAACCCTGTGCCCAGACACGACTTCAACGTTTTTTACGACTTCAACCACGAAAGTGCCCTGACGAGGATTTACGTGAAAAACTGCCTGGAGTATTGGCTGAAGGAGTTCAACCTCGACGGCTTTCGTTTCGACTTGTCTAAGGGCTTTACACAGAAAAACACACTGGGCAATACGGCGGCTTGGGGCCAATACGACCCTTCGCGCATAGCCATCTTAAAAGATTACGCCGACCATATCTGGAGCATTCGGCCGGAAGCATACGTCATCTTGGAGCACTTTGCCGATAACGACGAGGAAAAGGAACTGGCTCAGTACGGAATGATGCTTTGGGGCAATCTCTACCGGCCTTACAAAGAGGTCGCTCTGGGTTTCAGCAGCGGCATAAACGCCGATCTGCGCTGGGTGTGGCACCGGCAGCGCGGGTGGAACGTTCCCCATTTGATAGGCTACATGGAAAGCCACGACGAGGAGCGCATCGCCTACGAATGCCTGAACTTTGGCAATACGGCCAACCTCTCACATAACGTTCGCTCGCCTGTAGTAGCGCTGCGCCGCATGGAAATGTTGGCTAACCTGCTTTACACGGTGCCCGGTCCTAAGATGCTGTGGCAGTTCGGCGAAGTGGGTTACGATTATTCTATTAACTATTGCCCTAACGGCACCGTCAATCCCAACTGCCGCGTAGACCCTAAGCCCATACGCTGGGATTATTACTCCGAGCCGCATCGCCGGCGGCTATACGACGTCACGGCCGCGCTACTGCATTTGCGCACCAAACAGCCTGTGTTCAGAACCGACCAGGCCCAGGTTAACCTGGGTAGTGGCGCCGTTCGCACTATCTATTTGAGCAGCTCAAGCGGAAACGCGGTAGTGGTAGCCAACGTAGGCGTAACGGCTACTACGGCTTCGCTACAGTTCCAACACACCGGAACTTGGTACGAGTACTACACCGGTAGTCCTCTTGAGGTGATCACGCCGGCCGTTCAGCTTCCCCTTGGGCCGGGAGAGTACCGCCTCTATCTAGACTACTACGTGCCTCTACCGCCGGGGCTCAATCCCACCTCGACGGTGGAAAAGGAGGCGCCCATAGCGTGGAGTGTTTACCCTAATCCGCCTCGAGAGGGATATATGTGGGTGCGCACGCCTTCAGAGGTAAGCGGGCAGCTCTCCTTAAGCGATACTGCCGGTCGCCTGTTGCTGCGCGTCTTCAAGCCTTTGGGAGAAGACCTCAGCGAGTTGCGGGTAGGTGAATTGCCCTCCGGCCTATATATTCTGACGTTTTGCACGGATGACGGCCCGAGTGTTGGTCGAAAGATAGTTATTCCATAGGGCTTGCGTTACTTTAGCTCGGCCCGCGCGGTCGCCCTTTTACCGATCGGGTGGAATGCGTACGTCGTGTCTTCTCCGGCATATCGAGTAAAGGCTTTCTTGCATTTTTGGGTAAATGCCCAGACCTTTTACCGGGTGCACAGCCCTTTGGCGTTTGCTTGGGCCGATGCAGTGTTGGAAGACCGCCGATACTACTACGCTTTTGACCACATTGAGGCTCTTCGGCGACAGATGCTCAGGAGCGACCTCCGGCTCGAGCAAGAAGATTACGGTCGGCCCGCAGAGGGAAAGCCTTTGCGGCGGCGCGTAGCGCTGCGCCGGTTAGCCGGGCGCGCGTCGAGTCCTCCGCGCCAAGGGCGCTGGCTGTTCCGCACCGTCCGATGGCTACGCCCCAAGCGGGTGGTGGAGCTGGGTACGGCAGTGGGAATAGGTACGGCGTACCTGGCAGCCGGTGCCGGTCGAGAGGCGAAAATCGCGTCTCTGGAAGGGTGTCCTACTTGTGCTCGCATAGCCGCCACGCACCTGGAAATGCTGGGTTTGAACCACAACGTCTGCATCCGAAGTGGCCCCTTCGCCCAGACGCTGCCCAATACCTTGCGCGAAATGGGCCAAGTTGACCTGGTCTTTTTCGACGGCCACCACCAAGCGGCGCCCACGCTGGCCTACTTCGAGCAATGCTTGCCTTACGCGCATTCCCGCACGCTCTTCGTCTTCGACGACATATACGCCTCTGAAGAGATGACGGCAGCCTGGCGCCACATCCGGCAACACGAGCGGCTGACGTTGACCGTAGACTGCTTCGACCTGGCCTTCGCCTTCTTCCACCCCGAAGTGCGCGAAAAACAACACCTCCAACTCGTGCCTACCCAATGGAAGCCCTGGGCGAAATTCCTCTAGCTCTTAAGCCATTACCGCCGCTCGTCCGTAAAAAACGCTGCACCGCCTTCGTAAGGGAAGGCGATGCAGCGAAGAAAGGTTCGCGTTTGATGTTCGCTCAATGCGCAACGACGCTCAGCGGTGTGCTGCGGACACGCCCGTTCTCGTCGCGCAGGCGCAGCCAGTATTGGCCGGTAGGAAGTTGCTCTGCCGACAAGAGCAAGGTGTTCGGGCCGGCTTCCCACGTGCGCATGGGCGATAGGGTAGCGGCCGTGCGCCCCATTAGGTCTACCACGTCTATTTGCAGGCGCCGGGCTTCCTTTAGTTCAAACCGCACCATGGCTTGCTGGCGCACCGGATGAGGCGAGATGCTCAACGCGCCTACGTCGAGCAAGGTCTCCCGTGTCCCGACGATGTTGTTGTTGTAGCGGGAGACAAAAAAACCTTCTTCTGTGGCCGTGCTGTAAATGCCGCCGACGAGAATTTTGCCGTCGGTCTGCAGGGCCAAGTCGGTGCCAATTGAGTTGTCTTTTTCTATAACCTCACCGCCGTTGCCGAAGGAGGCGTCGAGCTGCCCATTGGTAGTCAGGCGCAAGAGCGCATAGCCCACTTCTGTAGAGTCCACCAGGAATGTGCCAAGGATGATGGGGCGGCCGTCGGGCTGAATCCGGCATTTGGGAGGGAAGATCTCCGTGGCATCGGTCGGCAAGTAATCCACTACTCCATTCGTGCCAAAAGTCGCATCTATAGAGCCGTTGGCGTTGAGGCGGGCGACCCTAATGGCATCAAGAGATGGAAATACTGCTCCGGCCAACAGCAGCTTGCCGTCAGGAGCGCGGGCGAAATCCGCAACAAAATTCAACCTGTTGCTAAGTGCACTCAAACGCAAGATGCCGGCCGTTCCGAAGGTAATATCCACCTGTCCGTTGGTGTTCAGGCGAATAAGGAAACCCAGAAACGATTGCGAGGCCAGGTCTAACGTTAAACCGGCCAGAATAATCTTTCCATCGGGTTGCAGAACGACGCCGGTAAACAGGCTAAGAAATAGCGTAGCCGGTGCATTGAATCGACCGCTTCCGTTGAACGTCGGGTCCAGGGAACCGTTAGGGTTGAGGCGCAATACGACACCTTGCGGAATGTCAATTCCTGTGGCTTCAAAATAGCCGACGAGGACAATCTTTCCATCGGGCTGCACCAGGCCGGAGAAAAGGAATTCTACATTTGCTCCCGGAGCAAGGTCGAGGCGGACTACACCTCCGTTTCCAAAGGTGGAGTCGAGCTGTCCGTTTTCGTTCAGCACCAACAGCCGCGTCTCTTCGGCGGTGATGCTGTCCTCTCCGATGTAGGCGTTGATGGCAAGGAGCGTCCGGTTGTTGGGCAAGGCTAAGGCTAAGGTGACGTCCTGGCCGGTGATGGGTTCTGCCGTACCTAAGAAAACCCCACCGGTACCGAAAGAAGGATCTGGCGCGCCGTCGGAGAGTAATCGAGTAGCAAAAGGGGCGTCCTCCACCGTACCGCAAATTACGGCGCGGTTTTGACCGTCGAGCGCTATGTAAGGGCCGGTAAAGAAGGGGGGAAAAGGAAGAAGTACCCGGCCACCTGCTCCATAGGTGGGGTCTAATGTCCCGTCTTGAGCATAGGCGTTGCCCACAAAGAGCAGAAGCAAGAGCGGAAAGAAACAAAGAGGTGAATGCTTGTTCATAAGCAGTAGATTGTTTAGGTATATTAGATGAAGACAAAGGTCGGCTCTTCGCGGCAACCGTTCCCTTATCAAAACGTTAAAGCGACTGCTTCGTACTTTTGCAGTGATGAATACCAAAAGCATGCGTTTTGAGCCCCGCGAGGTTCCGCTCCGGCTCGAATTCGACCGGATACTCGCGTTGGTAGAGAAGCACACCCTTACTCCCATGGGCGCCGAACAGGTTCGCCTCATTGCGCCGGTGCTCGACTTCGAGCGGATAGACACGGCTTTGCGCGAGGCGCGCGAATACAAGTTGTTGTTGGAAAAGAACGAACGCCTGCCCTTAGAAACTTTTTCCGACTTGCGCCCGACACTGCGCTTACTGGCGGTGCCCGATTACACGCTTCCCTTGGAAGGATTTCAGAACATCCGCCGCGTGCTGGTGCTTGTGCGCGGTGTTTTTCGCTTTTTCGCCGGCCCTAAAAAGGAGATTTACCCCAAGCTATATGCCCCTATCGCCCACTTACCCAATGAAGAGCACCTGCTTCAAGCCATCGATGCGGTGTTAGACGACAAGGGCAATGTGCGCCCGGATGCCTCTCCGGAACTGCTGCGCATCCGGCGGGAGCAGCAGCAAAAGATGCGCGAACTCGACACCCGGTTTCGGCAGCTGGTCGCCGAATACCGCAACAAGGGGTGGCTATCCGATGCCCCCGAAAGCATCCGAAACGGCCGCCGCGTGCTGGCGGTACCTGCCGAATACCGGCGCAACATAAGAGGCATCCTCCACGACGAAAGCGATACCGGTCGGACGGTCTTCATCGAACCCGAGCCCGTCATCGAAATCAACAACGACCTATTCGACTTAGAAGCCGAAGAGCGCCGCGAAATTTTTCGCATCTTGCGTCAACTGAGCCAAGACATCCGCCCCTACGGCGAGGCGCTGGCCCTGTACCAGAACACCCTCGTCCGTCTGGAAGTCATCCAAGCAAAAGCCCTAATGGCTTTAGAGCTGCGGGCAAACATGCCCATCCTGCGCCCTAAACCCGTCATCAGCATTCGCAAGGGCTATCACCCGCTGCTGTACCTCAAAAACAAGGCAGCCGGAAAGAAAACGGTGCCCTTCGATCTGCGCCTGTATCCGGAAAACCACATCCTCGTCCTTTCCGGCCCTAATGCCGGCGGCAAGTCGGTAGTCATGAAATCTGTGGGCCTCATCCAGCTCATGGTGCAAAGCGGCCTGCTCGTGCCGGTGCACGAGCTGAGCGAACTGGGCCTTTTTGAGCAAGTCTTTGCCGACATCGGCGACCAACAGAGTTTGGACGACGGCTTGAGCACCTATTCCTCTCGCCTGCAAAATGCCCGCTTGTTCATCCAGCGCGCTACGCCGAATACCTTGGTGCTCATCGATGAAATGGGCAGCGGTACCGACCCCAAGCCCGGAGGCGCTATCGCCGAGGCCATCTTACAAGAGCTCTATCGCAAAGGCGTTTATGCCGTTATCACCACCCACTACTCCAATCTAAAGGTCTTCGCTTTTCGCCATCAGGGCATTCTCAACGGCTGTATGCAGTTCGACAAGGACACCCTGTCGCCTACATACGAGCTCAAGGTAGGGCGGCCCGGCAGCAGCTATGCCTTCGAGATCGCGGCCAAAAGCGGTTTGCCCAAACACCTCATCGATTACGCGCGCAAACGAACAGGAAGCGAAACTGCTGTAGACGACATACTCGTTGAACTGCAGCGCGAAAAACAAGAGGTGGAAGAACTCCTGCGTACTCTGCGGGAAAAGGAGCAGAATCTCGACCGCCTCATCAAAACCTATGACAGTCTGCACCACGACCTGGAGCTGCGCCGAAAGCGCCTCAAATTAGACCAAAAAGAGTTTGAACTGCGCATCAGCGCCAACGCCGGCCGAGAGGTAGAAAAAATCGTGCGCCAGTTGCGCCAAGAGAAAAACCTCGAGCGCGCTCAGCAGGTAGCCGAACAGCTGCGTCAAATGCGGGCCGAGACGGCCCAACAGATCGACGATATCTACGCCCAAGTCGTTCGGCTGGAGGAGAAAAAGCCTGCGGCGTCGGCCCGCTCTTTCCAGGTAGGCGATTACGCGCGCCTGCGCGCCGGCGGTGCCACCGGCCGCATTGAGTCCATTGAAGACGGCAAAGCGCGGGTTGTCATGGGCGGTATTACCGTTACGGCCAACGTGCGCGACCTATTACCCGTGGCCCCTACCGCCGAGCGTTCCGCCTCAGCCGTTACCACCGACATCCAGAAAACCGCTCATTTTGAGAATAAAATCGATATCCGCGGCATGGCCCCCGACGAGGCCATGCGCGTGCTGGAGAAGTTTGTGGACAATGCCCTGCTGGCTAACGCCACCACCCTTCGCATTCTGCACGGCAAAGGCATTGGTGTGCTGCGCCGAGTGGTAAAGGAAAAGCTTCGCGAATACGGCCATCATATCGCCCGAACGTATCACCCCGAGCCCGAGCTGGGCGGCGACGGCGTCACCATTGTCGAATTGGCCTGAGCAAGCGAATAAAGCCGCCGAGCAGAATTGGCTAAGGAGCAGCCTCTGCGTACGCTCCACCGGGCTTGCGCGCTCGCAGCGAGAAAATTAGCGGTATTATCCCTTCCAACCCTCGAATGCGATAATATCCGTCGCTCCCGCGTACGCTGTTGGGAAAGCAATCGAAGGGCGAGTAAGGGTACTCGTTCAAGAACTCCAGACGCAAACCACAGGATATGAGGGAATTGATTACCTCGCTTAAGCTGTGGTTCCAGTTGTACTCCTTGCCCGACAAGTTAGATTTGGGCGCGGCGTATGTTCCCTGTAGTTCGCTTTCTATTGGGCCGATATTGTGATAGGGGTATTTTAATTGTCGCATTTCCTCATCCAACATCCAAAGCACTGGGTGAAAGTCGGCCAGGTAGAGCGTTCCTCCGGGTTTGAGGAAATGCGCTATCACCTCTGCCCAGCGCGTTAGGTCGGGTAACCAAGTAATGGCGCCGTAGGAAGTGAACACGATGTCGAAAGAGCCCTCCAGGTGTTGCGGCAGCTCGTACACCGAGCAGCACACGAAGGTGGCCGGCAGGTCGAGTTCCGCTGCCAGTTGGCGCGCCGTGTCTATAGCCGGAGCAGAGAAGTCGCAGCCGCATACCCTCGCTCCCAGGCGTGCCCATGAGAGTGTATCCTGCCCAAAATGGCATTGCAAGTGCAGTAGCGACTTTCCCTTGACCTCGCCGACCTCTCGCCGCTCGATATCGGTTAGGCTTATTCGGCCGGAGGATTTCCATCCCTCTACGTCGTAGAAGGCAGAGCCCAGGTGTATAGGTAGGCGCGCATCCCAACTGCGGCGATTGCGCTCGAGATAATCCTTTTCGTCGTTCATGTGAGCCAAACGGTGGTTCTCCTATCGGTGCAATACGATGAGTCGGCCGGGTGCCGACGCCCCCTGTGCGGTTTGCATGCGATATATGTAGGTTCCCGAAGGCCAGAGGAAGGTCGGCAGCTCCACATATTCACCGGCTCGCGGGTAGACGGTCCAAACTCCGACGAGTTGGCCGAGGGCGTCGTAGACCATCAGTTGAGCCCGGTCGTCTGCGAGCGCTTCCGAGCGCCCCCACCACACCTGTGCGTAGGCATCGGCCGGGTTGGGTTGGCTCCACAGATTAATGGGTAGCGGCTCCGGAGCAACGCCGACCGACAGGTCGTCGTACTCTACGACAATGTCGTCTACGTAAAAACCGTCGAATTGCACGGTGCTATCCGACCGAAGAACAAAGGCAATGCGGAAGCTACGGCCCGCCAAAGCCTCAAGGTCCATGTACTCTTCTACCCAGTCCCTCTGCAGACCGTCGTACACAGGCTCTCCGTACGGCTGTTTGCCGGTGCCCGGTTTTGTGTATCGACCACAAAGCGGAATACTCTCTGCTCCGTCCCAAGCGTGCACTTGCACATAGTCGAAGTAAGGCTCTATTTCCCAGCGCGCACAGAAGCGCAAGCGTGGAGAGAGGGCTTGCGCCGGTAGGCTGATCCAAGACGAGATGAAAGTGCTGTTCGCACCGGGCGCATAGGAACTGTTAGGCGAGTCGGTAAAGGCACCGGGTGCACTGCAATAGGCTTCTTGGGTCACTGCCCACGTTCCGGCCCATTGGTTCGTGCTGATGGCCCGGTCGTCGAAGACGCGCACCGCGCCGCCGCCGTAGAACTTATCTACCACCGTCGTCTGAGTGTAGGCGCCGTTGCTCACTTGCAACGCGAAAGACAATTTCGAGCCGGGAGCAATATTGTCTTTCAGGTGCACCTCGAACGACAAGAACTGTTTGTCAAAAAGCGCCGGAGAAATCACCTGTTGAGGCGGATGTACGGCCTGAACCTCGGGTGTTAGCGGCGTCAGCGACACGGTAAAAGGCCCGACCTGCTGACCATAGCGCACGAACTCTACCGTCACAGAAGAGGTGCTTTGGGTTAGAAAAAGCGGGCCGACATCGCGCGCCTCTCCATAGTGCAGGGCACATAGAGCCGTGGCCAGATTCATCCAGATGTTCTCTCGATTGAGCGCTTCGATCTGTTGAGGTAAGGGCCAGAAAGACGGTCCGACCTCCGGCGTGAGGGCATAGGCATCTAAGGCGGCAAACATCCAGTCGTCGGACACGCCGTTTACGGCATAGCCCACCGTTTGCCCTGCGGTGCCGGTCTTATAGGCATTCTGTCGGGTAAGCAGCGCCGCGTAAAGGGGGAACGCCGGGTCGGCAATGGCGTTGTTGTATCCCCATGGGTAGATGAGCAGGTTGCCGTGGGTGTGGTAGTTAAGCACGAAAACAAATCGGTGTGCCTGCATAAAATCGCGCAAGGCTCTCGTCTCCGGCTCGGAGAAGGCCTCCGGCCCTCGATAAGTCTGAGCGGAGGGATTCGGTGACGAGCCGACATCATTCGACCCCCAGAAGTAGCCGTAGTTGCGGTTGAGGTCTACGCCGAAGGTGTTGTTGTCGTTTGGGCGGCGGTTCTTTCGCCACAATCCCCCTCCTTGTGGGTTGGTGGTCTGATTGTAGACGTATCCATCCGGGTTGAGGCAGGGCACAAAATACAGCTCGGCGTGGTCTACGATATAACGCACTTGTGGGTCACGTTCGTAGTTTTCTAAGAGGTACCACATGAAATAGAGCATTTGGCTGGCGCTGTTGGGCTCTCGAGCGTGGTGGAGGGCGGTGTACAGCACTTCGGGCTCGTCCTCGTCGGTGTCGGGGTTGTCTGACAGGCGCACGTACCAGATGCGGCGGCCCTCCCAAGTGTGCGCCGGTGCCGGGGTGAGCGGTATCCGCGCGCTGATGAGGTGAGGGAATCGCTTGCGCATGTCGTCCAAGACGGCCATCATTTCGTCCAGCGTGTGGTAGCCGCCCATGCTGCCGTAGGTATAGTTTGCCGGCGTTGGATAGTTCGGCATCGGCTTGCCGGAACAAAAATCGCCGCGCGGCTCTGCTGCGTACAGGCGCTCCTCGTAGTCCCGCTGAAGGTCGGCAATCCAGACCTTTACGGTAAAACCCGCTTTCCGAACCTGCTCCAGCTCTGAGCTCGAAAGGTCGGCTACCAGTAGCCGCCCGGGCAGGTATATGCCGTGGTCAATGTCGAGGCCCAGCCTTGCCAGTTCGGATACGGGCTTGTCCTCCAGCAAGATACCCGCTCGGACGTAGCGCTCGGCAGGCTGTGAAAAAGCCATCGATGCAAAGCCGATGGCGGCAGAGAATAGATAGAAAAGGCGTAGCATTTGTGCTTCATTTTAGTCTCACGGCAAAAGTACCGCCCGCCGGCAGAAAGTGGTGCGGGAGAGGGCGCTTAGGGTATCCTTTTGCCGTTGTGTGCCTTTTCTCCATTTTGAAAGATACTCGATACCACGGGCGAAAACCGGCGAGGGCAGAAAAATCCTTTGCCGTGTGAGTACTCTGCATCGCTGCCTACTTTTGTATCGCAGTGAAGCTGATGCCCGCTGTGCGGCAGTCGGCTACTGAGGTGCATCCTCCAGAAGTCGGCTATCTTACCCTCTCGAACGCCCTTCAATGGCGGCTTCAATACGGTCGGGTCTTTGAGAAAGCCGGCCTGGTCACAGGAATAGAAAGACTGCGATAGCAATGCTCTATAAAACACGGCGGAAAGTCGAGTTTGGGGATTTTCAAACGCCTATTACCTTGTTTAGGGAAATTTGCTCGCTTATTGCTCGGACGGGATTTCGGCCGGCCTCAGTTGTCGAGCCGACTTGCGGAAGGGGCTCCTTTCTCAGAGCCGCCCCAGAAACGTTCCCGGATGCGTCCCACATTTTAGGCTTTGATATCAACCCGGATTATGTAGCAGAAGCGCGGCTGGCCGTTGCAGAGGTGAACACACAGGCGACGGCTATTGACATTCATCCATCTGATTTCTTCTCTACAGACTGGTCTGGGGTCATCAATACATTGCCTGAGCCTATTTTGATAATAGGCAATCCCCCCTGGGTGACAAATGCAGCGCTTGGTGCTCTGGAGGGAAGCAATGGTCCGGCTAAGTTGAACTTCGACCGGCTTCGGGGTATCGAAGCCCTGACGGGTAAAAGCAATTTCGATATCCCGGAATGGATAAAATTAGAAAGCACCTCGAGTGGCTTCACCAAAAGGGCGGCATGCTTGCGGTGCTGTGCAAGACGACGGTAGCACGCAAGGCTCTTTTATACGCTTGGCAAAATAGACTATCGATTGGCTTCGCATCGATGTACATGCTTGATGCACGGCAACATTTTAAAGCATCGGTTGACGCTTGCCTTTTATTGATGCTGAGCATCCCGGGCACTTGTAACGAGGAATGTCGGATTTTCTCTTCCCTCCAGGCACAGCACCCTGATGGCGCCGTAGGTTTCCAGGATGGAATGCTTGTGGCTGAGGTTGAATTGTACCGGAAATTGAGACATCTCATGGGAAGGGGTTTTTGAGGGTGGCACTCAGGAATAAAGCACGATTGCATCAAGGTCTTTGAACTGCGGGTCGAGCTGGGAAGATTGGTTAACGGGCAGGGAAAATACGTTGAATTGGAACCGGAAATGGTCTTCCCTCTGCTAAAAAGTGCTGACTTGGCCGCACATAGAGAGCCGCATCGCTGGATGGTCGTTCCCCAGCGGAGTGTTAGCGACGATGCGCGGCTTCTTAGGCGGAATGCCCCTAAGACGTGGACATGCCTACAGGAGCATATCCATCTTTTGAACAAACGGAAGAGTTCCATATACAAGAATCGCCCCTTCTTTTCGGTTTTTGGGATCGGGCCTTATACGTTCGCATCTTGGAAAGTGGCCATCTCGGGTTTGTATAAGAAGCTGGAATTCGTCCGGGTGCGACCGTTTTGTGGCCGTCCAGTGGTTTTGGATGACACGTGCTATTTTTTCCCTTGCAGGTCTGAAGAAGAGTGCGACCTCCTATATGAAATGGTTACCTCCCAGCCCGCCCAAGAGTTCTGGTCGGCCTTTATTTTTTGGGGATGCCAAGCGTCCCATCACAGCACAACTTCTCAACTCGCTTGACCTGATGACTCTTGCGCGAGAGCTGGACAAGGAAGGCGCGATAACGCAAGTGCTCGCAGAGCGGCAATGGGTAGAATATCCCGAAGGAGCCCACCAAGGGCAGCTCTTCTGATGGTGAGCACAAACGGCCGTGAAGAAATAGCGGAATATACGGCCGAGTAAATTCTCGAGGCACGTCCACGTTCGCCCCGTTGCCCTATTTCACTGCTCTGACCTCCACTGCCGGTTTCATCCGGCCCGCTAACGTCCGTTTAAAATTTTCTTACTTTTGCTCTTGCGTCGAGGTCATTTCCTTGTCGGCCCTAAATGATGGAACGCCTGTCTTTTGTTGTACTGTTGTCGAGTGTCCTGTTGTCGTGTGGGCTCGGCGATAGGCCGTCGTCGCGGATGGCGATGTGTCACGCCGGTTTTGCTGCTTTTGCCGAGGATGCTGCTTTTCGCGCGGCACATCCTGCGCCTCGGCCGGTGGCGTTGCTGCACGGAGGGCGGCCGGTGACGTTTCTTTTAGAAGACAGCACGGTGGGACGGGGCTTTTTAGTCGGTGCCCATCGTTTTACGCGGCAATATCTGTTGCTCTTTCACGAGTGGTGGGGACTCAACGACCACATACGCAACGAGGCCATTCGGTGGGCTCATGAGTTGGATATCAACGTGTTGGCGGTGGATTTGTACGACGGTCGGGTAGCCACAACGGCGGAGGAGGCGCGTCAATTGATGCAGAGCTGTTCGCCGGAGCGCGCCGAGCGCATCGTTCGAGGCGCCGCAGCGTTTGCGGGTGAGCAGGCCGACTTTCGCACGTTGGGCTGGTGTTTTGGCGGCACTTGGTCGCTTCAGGCGGCCTTGCTGTTGGGCGAGCGCGCCCAGGCCTGTGTAGTCTATTACGGCATGCCCGAACGCGATGTTGAGCGTCTCAAGTCTTTGAAAACAGACGTATTGTTTGTGCATGCCAAGCGCGACCGTTGGATCACCGATGAGGTGGTGTCCTCTTTTGCCGATAGCATGCGCGCCGCCGGAAAAACGCTTCACCTACGCGAGTACGACGCCGACCATGCTTTTGCCAATCCTACCGGCCAGCGCTACCACGAGCCCTCGGCGCGAGAAGCACGCGCCGCCGCACTGGAGTACCTGAAAAAGAGCTTGTAAAGCGTTCGTTGCAGTCTAAGGACGCTTGTGGTGCTTCGCCGTCGAGGGGGGAGCCCACGACAAGTGCCTTGCTTTGTGGGCGGTGATTATCACATGATACTCCCTCACTTAGGCGGGTGGGATGGCTCATCTGTGGGCGGAGAGGATACACTTGGCTTCTTGTTCGGCATACGCCCGGCTTCTCGCAGCGCGCGGGTAAGGATCCATTCGATCTGACCGTTGACGCTGCGGAATTCATCGGCCGCCCATTTTTCCAAGGCTTGATAGGTGGCCTCATCTAAGCGCAGGACGAAGTTCTTTTTTTTCGCCATGAGTGTAAATTATTACTCCACCGCACGCCCGCCGCCCTACGGGTGCAAGGTGCCGGTATTGACGACTGGAGTTACCGCCCTATCGCCGCACAGCACAACCAACAGGTTGCTCACCATGGCTGCCTTGCGCTCCTCGTCCAAGTGCACCACCTCTCTTTGCGACAGGCGCTCCAGCGCCATCTCTACCATGCCTACTGCGCCTTCGACGATCATGGTGCGCGCCGCAATGATGGCTGACGCTTGCTGGCGTTGCAACATGGCACCGGCTATTTCCGTGGCGTAGGCCAGGTGGTTAATTCGGGCCTCGATGACGTCTAAACCGGCAATTTGCAATCGCTCGCCGAGCTCTTGGGCCAGCTGATGGTTCACCTCATCGGAGTTGGCGCGCAATGTGACAACGGCGTCCTCGTCCTCTAAGTTGTCGTAGCTGTACATGCCGGCCAACTTGCGTATGGCCGATTCGCTCTGCGTCTTGGCAAACGAATGGTGGTCTTCGACCCCAAAGGCGGCCTTGTACGTATCGGATACGCGGTAAACCACCACTGCTCCAATCATAATGGGATTGCCCTGCTTGTCGTTCACTTTTATGACCGGTACGTCAAAGGTTACGGCGCGCAGCGATACCTTTTTTCGCGTGTAGAAAGGGTTGACGAAAAAGAAACCGGCATCCTTAATCGAGCCGATATAAGCGCCGAAGAGCGTCAGCACGCGGCTGCTGTTGGGCTCAATGGCCACGAAACCGGGTGCAACCAAAAATAACGAGACGAGCAAGACGACAACGCCAAGCCAAAGAGCCTTTAGCACGATAAGAGCGATGCCACCTACGAGCAATAATAGAAAAATACCCAGCGCGGGCCAACCGGAAGAGGGCTTGATGGTCTTTTCCATACTCTTAGTCTTTTTTGATATTGTTTTGATATCACAAAGATATATAAGCGAAATCAAAAAATGCAAGAGCAGCCCTTCTCTTTTTAGACAAAAGGCGGTTTTTGAGCGACGAAAAGGCGTCGAAGTCGGCGAGGAAGTTCTCTTAGGAGTTTAGCGTTCGCCAGAGTAGGTCCTTAAGAGTCTGGATATTTTTGCCGGTTACGGCAGAGATGAACAGCGCCGGTACATCTGGAGGCAGGGTTTCGCGCAGGAGCTGTTCCATCTCGTCGTCCAAGAGGTCGGCCTTCGTAATGGCCAGTACGCGCGGTTTGTCGAGCAGTTCGGGATTGAACAGCCGAAGCTCTTCCAATAGGATGCGGTATTCGTCTTTCACAGGGCGCTGGGTATCGCAAGGGATGAGGAAAAGCAGGGTGCTGTTCCGCTCGATGTGCCGGAGGAAGCGGTGGCCCAAGCCTCGGCCTTCGTGGGCGCCTTCGATAATGCCGGGTATATCGGCCATAACGAAGGAGCGCCCTGGGCGGACTTCGACGATGCCGAGCTGGGGGGTGAGCGTGGTAAAGGGGTAGTCGGCTACTTTGGGTTTGGCTGCGCTAACGGCGCGCAACAGAGTGCTCTTGCCGGCATTGGGAAAGCCGACGAGCCCTACGTCTGCCAACACCTTGAGTTCGAGAATGATATATTTTTCGATACCCGGCTCTCCGGGTTGCGCGAAGCGCGGAGCTTGACGCGTGGCACTTTTGAAAAAGGCGTTCCCTTTTCCCCCTCTTCCTCCGGGTAGGAGCACCTTTTCGTCGGTGGGCTGGGTGATTTCCAGAAGTATTTCGCCGGTTTCGGCGTCTTTGGCTACGGTACCTAGGGGCACCTTGATGACGATGTCCTCTCCGTCGGCACCGGTTTTTAGGCCTCCACTGCCGGGCTTTCCGTCTCCGGCGAAGATGTGTTTGGTGTATTTTAGCGACAGCAGTGTCCATTCGTGTGGGTCTGCCTTTAAAATTATAGAACCGCCCCGGCCACCGTCGCCGCCGTCGGGCCCCCCCTTGGGTATGCCGGGGCCCCGATAGAAGTGCACGCTCCCCGCTCCGCCTTTACCCGAGCGAAAGAGGATCTTTACGTAATCGATGAAGTTTTGCTCTGCCATGCAGCCGCCGAAAAAGGACATCAAAGGTACGGTTGTCGCAGCAACCTTAGCGGAGGTAAGGGTGTTTAGGCGTTTTGAACACAACCGACATACGAGTATGCTAAAGTGGTTTCGGTCTGACTCGACAAAAAAATTGCGCAAGCAGTACGAGCAAAAGCTTTTGGAGGCTCGCGACCTGCAGCGCAAAGGCGATATCCAGGGCTTTGCCCAGAAAAGTGCAGAGGCAGAGGCCATCATGCAAGAAATCGAGCGCCTCAGCCGCCCTGAGTAAGGCATTTGGCCCTTTACACGTCTATGACTTTTCGGCGAAGCTCGAAGTTGCGTCCTAAGTATACTTTGCGCACCATTTCATCGGCGGCCAACTCCTCGGCGGTGCCGGCACGCAAGATGCTGCCCTCGAACATCAGGTAGGCGCGGTCGGTGATGCTAAGGGTTTCTTGCACGTTGTGGTCGGTGATGAGGATGCCGATATTCTTTGTTTTCAGCTTGGCCACGATGTACTGAATATCTTCTACGGCTATGGGGTCAATGCCGGCGAAGGGTTCGTCTAAGAGGATGAACTTGGGGTCACTGGCCAAGGCGCGGGCGATTTCGGTTCGGCGCCGCTCGCCGCCGGAGAGCGTGTCGCCGTTGCTGTGCCGCACCTTGTGGAGGTTGAACTCCTCGATGAGGGCTTCCAATTTCTCTTCTTGTTCGGCGCGGCTCTTTTTGCCTACTTCGAGTACGGCTCGGATATTGTCCTCTACGCTGAGTTTGCGGAACACGCTGGGCTCTTGGGGTAAGTAGCCGATGCCCTTTTGGGCGCGGCGATACATCGGCAGGTGCGTGATTTCTTCCTCGTCTAAGAAGACCTTGCCCTGCGTAGGCCGGATGAAGCCCACAACCATGTAGAAAGAGGTCGTTTTGCCGGCACCGTTGGGACCCAGCAGACCAACGATTTCGCCCTGTTGGACGTGAAAGGAGGCATCGCGCACGACCGTGCGCTTGCCGTAAGCCTTCCACAGATTTTCGGCGCGCAGTATCATGCTCCGAGCAGCTGCTTAACCATCTCAGAGATCAGACGCGCTTCGGCTTTGCCGGCCAACTTCTTGGTCGCCACGCCCATCACCTTGCCCATGTCTTTCGGTGAGGTCGCGCCTGTCTGGGCGATAATCTCGCGCAAGGCCGCCTCTAATTCAGGCCCTTCCAGCATAGCGGGTAAGTAGCGCTTGATGACCTCTATCTCCTCTGCCTCTTTCTGGGCTAAATCGGGGCGATTGTTGTTGACGTAGATTTCGTAAGAGTCCTGGCGACTTTTGATGAGCTTTTGCAAAATCTGTATTTCTCGGGCCTCGTCTATGGGCCTGCCGGAACCGTCGGTTTTGGCCAGGAGAATGGCGCTCTTAATGGCGCGGATGCCGCGCAGAGCAGCCTCGTCTTTTGCCTTCATAGCAGCGGCTAAATCCTTATTGACTCTTTCTTCCAGCGTAGGCATACGTCTCTTTTTTGAGAAAAATCGGCCCGGCAAAGGTAGCGCATTTGCTGCGGAGAAAGGCTCTCGGAAGGGCAGGGAGGTTAAATCTCTCTCAGGGGCAGCTTCTCTGCGCAACGGACGGTTAATTTTGCTGCTAAATTTTTCAGGGAAACACCTCAAATCTATTGCTTACACACATCTCCTTGACACATGGCTCGACTGACCGCGTTTTCTCGATTGCTTATTACCTTGCTCATTGTCGGCGGCGTTTATTTGGGCATAAGGACGTTTCTGCCTCAAATCAAGCAGCTGGGAGGAACAACCGAGGTGCCCTCTGTCTCGACGCAGACCGAGGCTCCTCAGGCGTCGGCTCCGAAATCGGAACCTTGGGGCAAAAGCAGTGCACCTGCTGTTTTCTCTTACAACCCTCCTGCACCGATTAACGGCGTCCTCAAGGGCGTAGTAGAATTAGGGGCCACGGGCTTCAATTCCTTCATCATTCGCGTGGATGCCCGCAAGAACTGGAAGCTGGAAAAGGCCGAATACGGCGCCAGCCTGATATACGAGAGCTTGGCTACCGACGAAGACATTCGCAAGGGTCTGAAAAGTTACATCGCCGATATATTGGCCTACGGCGTGAAGGCAAAGGATATCCATTTTGTGATCAGCTCGGGGGCGAGAAAGGTGGCTATTACGGACAAGATTTCGCGCGAGTTGAAGGCGCTGGGCTATGTGGTCAACGAGGTTACTCCCGAGCGGGAGGCTCGTTTGGCACTGCGCTCGTGTTTGCCAGATGGCTATGCCGACCGCGCCTTTGTCGTGGATATCGGTTCGGGCAATACGAAGCTGTCGTGGATAGAGGGTAGCCGCATCGTGGGCGTAGAGCTGCCGGGCGCTAAGTACCGCCAAAACAACATCGGCGACGAAACGGTATACCGGGAAGTGCGGGCAAAAGCCGCACAGGTGCCGTCACGCCTGCGCAATACGTGCTTCATCATCGGCGGAGTGCCTTACGAGTTGGCCAAGCAGACGCGCAACGGCAAAGAGCGCTACACCGTGCTGAAGGCGCCGGGTGAATATATACCTCAAGGAGATAAGCAGGCCGGCGGCCTGAATATTTACCGGGCCATTGCAGATGCCACCGGCTGCCGTCAGTTTGTCTTTGACTGGGACGCTAATTTTACCATCGGCTTTTTATTGGAGTTGTAGTCGTATGCCTCTCTTGTCCACGCCGGTGCGGCCTCTGGGGGCGCCCCCGCGGCGGATCGTATCTGTAGTTCCCTCGCAGACGGAGCTGCTATGGGCCTTAGGATTGGAGGAGGAAGTGGTCGGCATCACCAAGTTCTGCGTGCGGCCGGTAGAGTGGTTTCGCCAGAAGGTGCGAGTGGGCGGGACGAAGACGGTACATGCAGAGCGCGTACACGCCTTGAAACCGGACCTTATTTTAGCCAACCGCGAGGAAAACGTCCGAGAGCAGATAGAGGAGTTGGCGCGGCACTATCCGGTGTGGGTGAGCGACGTGAGGCACCTTGCAGATGCGCTGGGTATGATCGAGCAAGTCGCCCTGTTGGTGGGCAAGCAGGAGGCCGGGCAGCAACTGGCTCGGGCTATTCGGGAGCACTTCGAGGCGCATCGGCCCTTGCCTTTTTGGCGTCCGCGTCGCGCCGCTTATTTTATTTGGAGAAAGCCGTGGATGGTAGCCGGTGGCGATACGTTCATTCATTCGATGTTGCTCGCCGCCGGCTTTGAGAACGTATTTGCCCATTTGCAGCGGTATCCGCAGGTACTTCTTTGCGAGTTGCATACCTTTAGTCCGGAAGTTATCTTGTTGTCCTCTGAGCCCTATCCGTTCGATGAGCGGCACATCGAGGAGTTCCAGCAGGCGTGTCCGCAGGCCCAAGTAATGCTCGTGGATGGGGAGTTGTTCTCGTGGTACGGCAGTCGGTTGCTGGAAGCGCCGCGCTATTTTGAGCGGCTACGCGCCGCTATCGGATGAAGTCGCGCGGATGAATGTTTGGATCGCGCGTAGGGTAGGCGTGCGGATAAGTATAGCGCACCTGCAACAAAAAGGCCAAGGCCTCTTGTCGCGTAAAGAAAGCCCCTACGCGCAGCTTGTAGTAGGGAGGGTCGTGTACCCAGTTGGCCGGCACGTTAGGGTAAAGCGACAAGAACTGGGCGCGTATGGATTCTATGTTTTGCCGGTCGGTAGAGGACGCGATTTGTACCCGCCAACCCTCTATGCGCGGGTTGGAGCGGTTTTGAGCCGTCCAAGCTTGGAACAGCTGTTGTATGCCGGGCTCGGCGTTGACAAGGACGCGTTGCGCCCTGCAAAGGGCAGTGCCGTGCGCTACGAAAAGGGCTCCAAGCAGCACTTGCCGTAGCAGTGGCGTAAATCGAAAGTACGAAGGCCGGTACATAGCACCTAAACGAGGCTCTTTTACCGAAATAAGATGCGGCGAAGCCCAAGCGGCTACAAATAGGTTCTTTTCAAGAAGCGCAAACGATCTCTACGCCGGCAGAGGTGCCCAAGCGATCGGCACCGGCGCGCACGAGGGCCTCTGCCATGGCACGGGTGCGGATACCGCCTGCAGCTTTAATCTTCATCTGCCCGTCGGCCAGCTGCTTCAGCTGCTGTACCATGGCCTCTGTAGCCGGATAACCCAGAAAGCCCGTGCCGGTTTTTAGATAATGGACGCCGGCGTTTCGAGCAACGGCGACGAGCCGGCGAATTTCGGCCTCGGTCAACAGGGCACACTCCAAGATGAGTTTGGAAACACCACTGCGCAAACGGGCAGCCGTGGCTATGGCGTCTATTTCTCGTTCGACATGGCTCCAGTGCTCGCTCTTCACGGCGGCAATATTCAGGACGGCTTCAATCTCATCTGCCCCGTCGTCGAAGGCGCGCTTCACCTCTTCGCTTTTGACCACTATAGCCGAATAGCCCATGGGAAATCCTACCACCGTGCTGACACGTAGGCTCGATTGTTCGCCCAGGAGACGTTTAGCGTCTCGCACGTAATACGGCGGCACGCAAACACCGACAAATCCGTATGCGACGGCCTCTTCACATAAGCGTCGAATATCGTCAGGTGTGCAATCCGGCTTTAGCAGGGTATGCTCGATTACTTCGTTTAACTCTGGCATTTAGTCAGATAGAAAAATTGGTGGCCGCAAAAGTAAGCTGCGCGCTTCGTATGCGCGCGGTAGAAAGAGGAACAGGGAGAGAAATTTTTATCCACACGGGCGCCTTCTCCTACCTTTGCTCAAGTAAAAGAAGTCGTCTATGACCGCATCGAAGTTAACCGCTTTTCAGGAGGCTGTCTGCGCCGGTATTCCCGCCGTTCTTCCGCAGCCTAAATCCCTGGACGCAAGTGTACCGCACGCGCCGCGCCGAAACATAACGGGTGTGCTTTCCACTGCCGAGCGGGTATTGGCCGTACAGAATGCCCTGCGATACTTTCCGCCAGAATGGCATGAAGAGCTGGCCGTCGAATTCGCCGAAGAGTTGGAGTGCTACGGACGCATCTACATGTATCGCTTTCGCCCCGACTACGCTATGCACGCCCGGCCGATTTCCGCTTATCCGGCGAAGTGTACCCAAGCAGCGGCTATCATGCTGATGATTCAAAACAACCTCGACCCTAAGGTAGCTAAATACCCACACGAGTTAATTACATACGGAGGCAACGGCTCGGTGTTCCAAAACTGGGCGCAGTACCTGCTCACCATGCGGTATTTGTCCGAGATGACGGAAGAGCAGACGCTGGTTTTGTACTCCGGGCACCCCTTGGGGCTATTCCCCAGTCACTCTGATGCGCCTCGAGTGGTCGTCACCAACGGCATGATGGTGCCGAGCTTTTCTAAGAAAGAGGATTGGAACCGCTACAATGCGCTGGGCGTTACTCAGTATGGTCAAATGACGGCAGGCTCGTTCATGTACATCGGGCCACAGGGTATTGTGCACGGCACGACGATCACGCTCTTAGGCGCCGGTCGGCGCCTGGGCTTAGGTGATAAGGACTTAAGGGGGGGGGTGTTTGTGTCCAGCGGGCTGGGCGGCATGTCGGGTGCTCAGGCAAAAGCGGCCGTGATTGCCGGCTGTGTAGGGGTTATTGCGGAGGTAGATGCCGATGCTGTTAAACAGCGCATTGCCGATGGATATGTCCAGAGCCAAAATGTGTACACGGAATTAGAGGCCCTGCTGCGGCGCATGGAATCATGCCGAAAGGCAAAGGAGGCCGTCGCCCTCATCTACCACGGCAACGTAGTAGATTTGTGGGAATATTTGGTAGAAAAAGGAGTATCGGTAGAATTGGGCTCTGACCAGACGTCTTGTCACAATCTGCACGACTTAGGGTATTGTCCGGTAGGCTATACTTTTGAAGAGGCGAAACACCTGTTGGCTACCGACCGGGAGCGCTTCATGCAGGCTGTAGGCGAGTCGCTGCGCCGGCATGCGGCGGCCATCAACACCATGAGTGAGCGGGGTATGTATTTTTGGGACTACGGCAACGCTTTTCTCAAAGAGGCCGCGGCAGCAGGAGCTCCCGTAGGGCGCAAGACACCGGCCGTTCGCGCAGAAGAGAGCCCGTTCCGCTATCCTTCTTATGTGGAAGACATCATGGGTCCGCTGTGCTTCGACTACGGCTTTGGGCCTTTCCGCTGGGTGTGCTGCTCGGGTGAGCCTTCCGATCTGGAAAAGACCGATGCCATCGCCGCGCGTGTACTGGAAGAGATGCTGGCAACGGCTCCACAGGAGGTACGCTCACAAATCGGCGACAACCTTTTGTGGGTGCGAAATGCCCGGCACAACTTGCCGGTGGTCGGCTCTCTGGCGCGCATCTTGTACGCAGACGCAGAGGGGCGCATTCGCATATCCCGGGCATTCAACGATGCCATTGCTCGCGGCGAGATCGCCGGTCCTATCGTGTTGGGGCGCGACCACCACGATGTCAGCGGCACAGATTCGCCCTTTCGCGAAACCGCCAATATCTACGACGGCTCGCGTTACACGGCCGACATGGCGGTGCACAATGTCATTGGGGATGCCTTCAGAGGCGCCACTTGGGTTAGCCTGCACAACGGCGGAGGCGTAGGCTGGGGAGAGGCCATAAACGGCGGCTTCGGACTGGTGCTCGATGGAAGCCCGCAGGCAGAACGGCGCCTGCAGGCCATGCTCTTCTGGGATGTCCACAACGGCATTGCCCGCCGAGCCTGGGCGCGCAATCCGAACGCGCTGAGCACCATCCGTCGGACGATGGAGGCGCACACCGACTTGCGCGTGACAATACCACACCTCGCCGATGAAGACCTCGTGCGCCGGGCCGTAGAACAAGCCTCAAAGCCGTGAGTGGCGCCATGTGTACCGACCCGCAGCCCTGGCTCGTAGAGCAAAGCCGATACGTGTACGAGTGCCGGCCCTACATGTGCCTGCGAGAGGATGCCGTTCGGCTGCCTAATGGCGCCCGCATTCCCAACTATTTTGTTTTCGAGTATCCCGAATGGGTGTCGGTGTTGGCCCTGACAAAGGAGAAGCGCTTCGTCCTCATTAGACAATATCGCCACGGCCTGCGACAGGTGCACTATGAGCTGCCTGCCGGCGTAGCAGAAGCCTCGCTATCGCTGCTCGAAAGCGCCCAACAGGAGTTGCTTGAGGAAACCGGTTTTGGCGGCGGACAATGGTCGGAGTGGTGTCGCCTGTGCGCCAACCCCGGCACCCATACGAACTGGTGCCATGTCTTCTTGGCTACCGACGTCGAACCCTTGCAGCCGCCTCACCTCGAACCCACCGAAGACATCAGCCTATGCCTGCTGACCCGCAATGAAGTGCTCCAAACGCTGCAGCAGGGGGAAGTCGCCCAAGCCATACATGCTGCAGCCCTGTGGCGCTACCTGGCCGTTAATGCTTAATTTTGGAGCATGAAGAAGTCACAGCCTTTACTCCTTTTTTTAGTGCTCTGTGCATTCCAGAACGCTTCCCGGGCTACGCACATCGTAGGGGGGGAGATCACCTACCGTTGTTTGGGCAACAATCAATATGAGATAAATCTGACCGTCTATCGCGACTGTTTTAACGGTGTACCCTGGTTCGATAATCCCGCGGCCATCGGCATTTACGACGCCCAGTGGAATCTCTTCCGCAACCTGTTGGTGCCTTGGAACGCCATGAACCACGACACCTTGCCCGTAACGCTGGATAATCCCTGCTTGGTGGTACCGCCTAATGTGTGTGTGCACCGAAGCACCTATCGCACCATAACCACGCTGCCTTTTCGACCCGGCGGGTATGCCCTGGTGTATCAGCGGTGTTGCCGAAACCGGCTCATTCGCAACCTGCCCGACCCGCTCAATACCGGTATTTCCATCGTAGCAACCCTATCCGAGACCTCCCTTTTGGAGTGCAACAACGGCGCCGTTTTCAACAAGTGGCCGCCGGTAGCCATCTGTGTCAACGAGCCCATCGACTTTGACCACTCGGCAAGAGATGCCGACGGCGACTCTTTGGTGTACCGTTTGTGCACGCCGCTGAACGGCCCCGACTCGCTCAATCCCCAACCCGTGCCCCCTCTAAAAGGTCCGTATGCAGAAGTCGTCTGGCGCCCGCCGTATAGCCTGGGAAATGTGCTGGGTGGAGTGCCTTTGTCCATTCACCCGGCTACAGGTTTTATGACCGGCGTACCGAATACCATCGGCAATTTTGTCGTAGGGGTGTGCGTAGATGAGTATCGAAACGGCGCACTTATTTCCACCACCCGGCGAGATTTTCAGTACAATGTCGCCGAATGTGGTTACCCCACGGCCGCCTTTGCCGAGGTAAGGGGCGTCTGCCAGGACGAAGAGGTGCGTTTTGTCAACCAAAGCAACTTTCCCGACGTGCGCTGGTATTTCGACTGGCCCAACGATTTGAGCCGGACGAGTACGGTCTTTTCGCCCACTTACCGATTTCCCGACACCGGCCTTTACACTATAGCCCTCATCGCAGGGCCGGGCTTGCCTTGTGCCGATACGGCTTTTCAGACCGTTCGAGTAGGTACTTTTCACATCGATGCAGCGCTCAAGGTAGATTTTCCTCAATGCAACAACGACGGCTTGGTCATCCAGGCACTCGACCTGAGTACCGACACGGTGTACGGAGTGACCTCCTGGTCGTGGCGGTTGACCGGCTCAGGCGGCTTTTCCGTGCAATCGTCGGCGCAAAACCCCACCTTCCTCGTCAAGCGGCCGGGTAATTATCAGCTGCGCTTAGTTGTGCTCTCTGCCGGTGGATGCCGCGACACTGCCTTCTTTTCGTTTAATGCGCCCATCCCGCTCATCGATAGTCTAAAAAGCGAGCTCACGATATGCCCTGGCGATACCGTACGATTAAATGCAGGAGGTAACCCAACGTACACCTATCGATGGACTCCGGCGACCATGCTCTCGGACTCCACCGCGCCATCTCCTCTTGCCTTTCCTACCGCAACGACCGATTATTTGGTGACCATCACCAATGCCTTCTGCACTTACGAGGGCATGGTAACGGTCAACGTTTTTGATAAACAAGACTTTGTCGTCTCTGCCGAGCCTTCTGTCATCTATTTGGGAGCAAAGGCACAGTTAGAGGCGCTCTACACAGGTAATGGCGTCATTCAATGGGTGCCGCCTACTGCACTAAGTAATCCGAATATACCCAATCCTATTGCTCAGCCCAACAGCACGACTACTTACATCGCCCGATTAAAGCTCGACGGTGGTTGCGTGCTGGAGCGAGAGGTCACCATAACCGTGCTTTTCCCGCGCTGTGAAGAGCCTTTTGTGTTTTTTCCCACGGGCTTTTCGCCCAACGGCGACGGAGAGAATGACGTGCTCCGCCTCGAGAGTCGCTTCGCAGAAGAAGTATACTGGGCCATTTACAACCGCTGGGGGCAGAAAATTTTTGAGACCACCGACCCCAACGGCTTTTGGGACGGCACCTTTCAAGGCAAGCCCCAGCCGGTAGAGACGTACGGCTACTACCTATACGTGCGCTGCCCCGGAGGTACCGTGCTGGAAAAGAAGGGGAACGTCACACTGCTGCGTTAGCGCAATAGGGTAGCGAAGCCTTTGAACTCCCTGCGTTGCCCGCGCGGCTCTGTAAAAGTAACCACGTACACGTACACGCCTTCGGGCGACATAGGCCCTACGTTCATTTTCCGGCCGTTCCAGGCCTCGTTGGGGTCATTGGTCTGAAACACCATTTCTCCCCAGCGGTTCCAAATCGTCAGACTAAAGTCTACGACCCCTTCCAGATAACCATTGCCTAAGAACCCATCATTCTGACCGTCGTTATTGGGCGTGAAGGCATTGGGCATGAACCAGCGCACCTCGGGCACGACGTCTATGTAGCGGGTGAGGGAGTCTTTGCATCCGCGCGGATGCGTGACGATGAGCGTTACGGCCATCAGCCCGGTGTCGGGAAAAGTAAAGGTCGGGTTCTGCTGTATGCTGGTGCCAAAGCGGTCGAAGCGCCAGTTCCAACGGTTAGCGTCTATAGAGCGGTCAAAGAAAGAAACCGTGCGCTCAAAGGAGTTGAGCACTTCGGGCGAAAAAGTAAAATCTGCCGAAGGTCTGGGCTCTGTGCGAATGAGGTTGACAAAAGTGTCGGAGGTGAAGCAGCCGATAGGCGAGGTAATGGCGACGCTAACGGTGAAAACCCCCGGCTTCAGGTAGCGATGCGTAGGGCTGATGATGTTGCGCGCCGTCTGGCCGTCGCCGAAGTCCCACACAATCTTGTAAGTCGAGTCGATAGGAGAAGAGAGGTTGTTAAAAAAAATATCGGCAGGAACACAGCCGATGAAGCGGTCTGGGGATATAATGACTAACGGCGGTACGGGAAACCAGCGCACCGTTTTAGTAACGGCATCCGAGCACCTATTGCGGTCTGTTACCCGAAGGGTGACCGGGTGATTACCCGGCGCGGGAAAAAGAAAATTAGGGTTGCGCTCTGTTGAACTGCCGTTGGGCACTCCGAAGTTCCACGCCCAGCGGTTGATACCGCCTTCTCCCGCGGACAGATCGGTAAAGCTCACCGGCCCGGCGACACAGGTGTCGTAGTCAAAGGTGAAGTCGGCTCTTATCTTAGGATAGACGTTAACCGTAATGTAACCCGTATCGGAACAGGGCTTGCCCGGGTTCAAGAGGAGAATACCGGTGTACGTACCCGTATCCGGAAAGGTCACCGTGGCATCCCAGTTTTGTTTGTCTGTGAAGGTGGAGGTTTTTAAGTTGAAGCGCCACTCCCATTCGGTTATCTGATTGCGCTGGATACTTAAATTCTGAAAGGTGACGGTATTATTTCCGCACGAATTGATTACGAAGCGCTTGGCTCCGGCGACAGTGTCGCTTCGGATGTTGGCCAACACCGTAGGGGCACATTCGGCGACGTTGAACTGAAAATCCCTTCGCACTTCCGATAGCAAAGTGGCGCCCCGGTATTCCTGGATGCATACACCTACGACGAACTGCCCTATAGTAGTGGGAGTTCCCGTCATCAGCCCAGTTTGAGGGTGAATGCTCAACGGTGGGGAACCATCCAGAGGATTGGTAGCGGTATAGTTGGGCAGGATGAAGGGAACTTGGTCAAACGGGGGAGCGCAGGGTGGAGTGGGTACGGCACCGCTACAGCTATATAGTCCCGGCGGGTTAAGGATGGGCCCGCCGCCCTGCAAAGGAGCGCATAAGCTATATGTGATAAAATCTCCCTCTGCATCGGTGGCCGAGTGGTCGAACACCAGGGGCACGTTGGCGCAAATAATGATGGGCGGAAAATTCTTAAAGGTAGGACTGTTATTGCGCACTTGCTGGGCAGCCGCGGTGAGCTCTACGTAGTAGGTGGCGCCGACATCGCCCGGAGCAACGATATTCCGGATCGTCTGATTGCGACAGCAGCGCTGATAGACGATGAAGTAACTCTCGTTAATGACCGGCAGCGCGCGCTCGAAAGTATAAATGCCTTCTTCTACGCAGACCACCGGCAGCTGGGTAACGCAAGGCGGAGGTTCGGGTGTCAGGCGCCGAATGGACGGAGAGAAGATGCGGAAGGCCTCGTGTAACACATTATTGTTAAGAGAGCCGCGATAAATGGCCATTTCGGCGGGGTTATCATAACCGGCTCCACCGCCCAGGCAATCGCGGTAAACCTTCATGGTGAAGCGATAAACGTTTCGCCCTGCGGCGTCGGTTCTAAGATATTCATAAGTAATTTCCCCGCCGATAATATGGCGAGCACATGCCGATGAACCGACGAGTAATAGCCCCGCGCTCCAAAAGAGCCCAGCGTAGAGATGGTACTTGAGCATATTCGTTTAGCGTGCAAAGTATGTTTCGTAAAAGATAATAGAATTTTGCCCCTCTTTTTTGCTTGTACTAACGACAAATAAACGCAAGGAGTTGACCATGATTCTGCTTAAGGACGATATTTCTGAAATAGCCCAGCTGCTCTTGCGCGGCGGCTTGCTGTGTTATCCGACCGATACGATTTGGGCGATCGGTTGCGATGCTCTCAATGAGTCGGCCATTGAGCGCATAAGTGCTCTGCGCGAGCAACCCGCAGGGCGAGGATATATTCTGTTGGTAGACAGTATAGACAGACTTAAGCGTTTTGTGCGTTCCGTGAATCCGAGAGTAGAAACCCTGCTGGCCTATCATCGGCGCCCCCTCACAGTGGTGTACCCCGACCCGGTAGGGTTGCCTCCAGCCGTCAAAGCCCGCGACGGTTCGGTGGCCATCCGCGTCGTTTTAGACGAGTTTTGCCGAGCGCTGATTCGCGAAGTAGACCGCCCCATCGTTAGCGCCGCTGCCTGTAAGGCCGACGAGCCCTATCCGCCCACCTTCGGTGCCATCGGTAGCCACATCTTGGCCGGTGTAGATTACGTGGTGAAATATCGGCAAGAAAACAAAGAACCTCAGCGTCCCTCTACGATTGCTCGAGTCAATCGCTACAATGAGCTGGAATTCTTGAGAGAATGAAACCGCCTAAGCCAGGCTTTTTTTTGCCGAAACCTAAATACTTTTCGCTGCATTTGGCGTTTATATGACCATAAATAACATTTCATGCGCAAGCTATACCTACCGGTATTTGCCCTGTTGGGAGGGTTGTGCGGTGCAAGGGCCCAAAACCACGCCGATTGCGTGACGGCCATGCGTATTTGCAAAAAGCAGGTCTATCACATAGACCGCGCCGCCGGCGAAGGTGACGATGCCACAGAGGCTGCCTTCGTTCCTTGCTTTCTCAACGGCGAGAGCATGGGGCAAGCCGAAAAAAACTCCACCTGGATAGCCTTTGAAATCGATAGGGGCGGTACGCTCACCTTTACCATCGTCCCCCATCGCGAGGAGGACGACATCGATTTTGTCGTCTATCGCTTGCCTCCCAACGGCGATTGTCGCTACAAGCAAATCGTTCGTTGCATGGCTGCCGGGGATAGCCGGGCCAATGCGCAAACCAGCCCCTGCATGGGCGCTACCGGACTGCGCGAAGGAGAGAAAGATACCAGTGAAGATGCCGGTTGTTCGGATGCCGGCGACAACAACTGGCTGGCTCCTCTCAGCACGGCTGCAGGAGAAAAGTACGTCATCCTCATCAGCAACGTCACGACCCGAGGCCCGGGTTTTAGCATCAGTTTTGGCGGCAGCGCCAAACTGCCTTGCGATGAAGACCCGCCGCAGAAACCCGCGCGCGAAACGCCGAAGCCTAAGCCGGCGCCTCCTCCTCCGCCCCCTGTAGCAGAAACTTCGCCTCCCGTTACCGCTATTGAGGGTCGAGACATTGAGGTAAAGGAAAAAGTAAAGGTTAAATCTCGTTCAATCAAACTGCGCATCTGGGATAGCCAAATAGAAGACGGCGATATCGTTTCCATCTACGTCAACGACAGAAAAGTCATCAGCAACCTCTACCTCACCAACACCCCTAAAGAGTTCGACATCGAACTGCCTGCCGGCCGAGAGCACCTTATCACCGTCTATGCCGAAGATTTCGGAAAGGCAGAGCCCAATACGGCCCGCGTCGTCATTTACGACGGCACTCGCGAGCACGTCATCGATCTGGTCGCGGAGCGCAAAAAGCAGCAAAGCATAAAGATATTCATAGAATGAGCCGTAGGGAAAAACCTGCATCGGTGCGGCTAAAGCCGATACCGGTTTAACTTTGCCGTCGCTATTCGACAAAGATGATGACGGACACAGCGCCTGTCGGCAACCGCGAGAGCGAGCCGCTCAATTTTATAGAAGAAATCATCGAGGAAGACCTGCGCACCGGGCGGCACGCCACTATTCGGACGCGCTTTCCACCGGAGCCCAACGGCTATCTGCACATCGGGCACGCTAAGAGTATATGCCTCAACTTCGGTTTGGCCGAGAAGTACGGCGGCAAATGCAATTTGCGCTACGACGACACCAATCCTACTAGCGAAGAGCAAGAATATGTAGACAGCATCCTGGCCGACGTACGCTGGCTGGGTTTTGAACCGGACCGAATTCTTTATGCATCCGATTACTTCGACCAACTGTACGAGTGGGCTAAAGTGCTTATAAGAAAGGGACTGGCTTATGTGGATTTTTCCACGCCCGAGGAAATCGCCGCCCAAAAAGGCACTCCTACCCAGCCGGGTATCCCCAACCGTTATCGAGATACCTCTCCGGAAGAAAACCTCGCGCTCTTCGAGCGCATGAAAAACGGAGAGTTTCCCGACGGTCATTGCGTGTTGCGTGCCAAAATCGACCTAGCTTCGCCTAACATGCACCTGCGCGACCCGTACATGTACCGCATCAAGCACGCCCACCACCACCGAACGGGCGATAAGTGGTGCATTTATCCCATGTATGACTGGGCACATGGCCAGTGCGACAGCATAGAGGGTATTACGCATTCCATATGTACCCTCGAGTTTGCACCGCATCGCCCCTTGTACGATTGGTTTATCGAGCAGTTGGGCATTTTCCCTTCCAAACAATACGAGTTTGCCCGCCTGAATTTGACCTACACGGTTATGAGTAAACGCAAGTTGCTGCAATTGGTGCAGGAGGGCTACGTCAACGGTTGGGACGACCCCCGCATGCCTACCCTCAGCGGCTTGCGCCGGCGCGGCTACACGCCCGAAAGCATTCGAGAGTTTGCCCGCAGGGTAGGAGTGGCCAAACGCGAAAACATCATCGACGTTAGCTTGCTGGAATTTTGCATCCGCGAAGACCTGAACAAGCGCGCCTTGCGCCGCTTCGCCGTGTTGCGCCCCCTCCGGCTCATCATTACGAATTATCCTGAGGGCCAGGTGGAGTGGTTGGAAACGGAGAACAATCCGGAGGACCCCGAGGCCGGTTTTCGGAAGGTGCCCTTTAGCCGCGAACTGTACATCGAGCAGGAAGACTTCTTGGAAAATCCGCCGCCCAAGTACTTCCGCCTTTATCCGGGCGGTATGGTGCGCCTTAAGTCCGCTTACATCGTTCAATGCACAGGTGTGCAAAAAGACGACCAGGGCCGCATAACGGCCGTATTGTGTGAGTACTTCCCGCAGAGCCGCTCCGGACGGGACACCAGTGGCCTGAAGGTAAAAGGCACGATTCACTGGTTGTCGGCGCCTCATGCCGCTCCAGCCGAGGTGCGCCTCTACGACCGCCTTTTTTGCGTGGAAGACCCGGCGAGCGAAGAAGATTTCAAAAAAGCTATTAACCCAGATTCGCTTGAAATTATTCCCAACGCCTTTATTGAACCCTCGCTGAAGGAGACTTGCCCGGGTGACTCGTACCAGTTTACCCGATTGGGATACTTTTGCACCGACCCGGACAGCACGGCAGAGAAGCCGGTGTTTAACCGCACCGTTACGCTGAAAGATACGTGGGCAAAGGAGGTGCAAAAACAGGCGTGAACCGGAGCTCAGTTTTCGGGCCGGTAATATTTTTTAGTTCCGAAGAGATGCGGGGGAAAAAATCTCTTACCTTTGCTGCCCCGTGGCAGAGATAGGGTATCGTGGCCGAGTGGTTAGGCACAGGTCTGCAAAACCTGCTACAGCGGTTCGAATCCGCTCGATACCTCTCCCGATAAGCGCTTTCGCATCCGCCGAAAGCGCTTATTTTTATTTCACCGAAGGTTATGCCTTACTATTCCTTAGAGGAGGTGCAGCAGATAATAGGCGCACAATGGCTACAGCGAGGAGACACGGAGGAAGGTGTACAGCAATTGCTGCTGGACAGTCGAAGTATTGCTTCACACAAAGGCGCCCTGTTTTTTGCCTTGGTCGGTCGGCGGCATGACGGCCATCGCTTTGTATCCGCTGCTTATGCGGCCGGTGTTCGCCAGTTTGTCGTTCGGCAGGATGTGCCCTTGCCGGACTTGCCCGGAGCCTCGGTGCTCGGTGTGTCGGACACCCTCCAAGCGCTACAAACCCTGGCGGCCCACCACCGTCGGCGCTTTTCGCTGCCGGTCATCGGCATCACCGGCAGCAACGGCAAGACCATTGTGAAGGAGTGGTTACACCACCTCATCGGAAGGCGCTATTGCGTCGTGCGCAGCCCTAAGAGCTATAATTCGCAAGTAGGCGTTCCGCTTTCGGTGTGGGCCATTGAGGCAGAGCACACCTTAGGCATCTTTGAGGCGGGCATTTCACAAATGGGCGAAATGGCGCGCTTGTCGCGCATTATTCAACCCCAAATAGGCATTTTTACCAATATCGGCCCGGCACATCGGGAAGGGTTCCCCTCTGAAGAGGTGAAGTTGCAAGAAAAGATGCGCCTCTTCGACGCGGCAGAGCAGCTCGTTTTTTGCGCCGACCACCATCCGATTGCGGCGGCGGCCGAGGCCTGGGTCGGTCGGCAGCCTGGACGAAAACTGTTTGCCTGGACGCTCAAAGGTCGCGCCTCTGCCTCGGTGCGCTTTTACAGGGTTGGTTCTAAGCGATCCAATGGATTAGAGACCGTTTTACGGGTAGAGCGCGATGGGCCGGAGGGCGGAGCAGAGCGCTGCCGACTCGTCCTCCCGTTTGCCGATGAGGCTTTTATCGAAAACGCCTGCCATTGCATCGCCGTCTTGCTGCTTTTGGGTGTTCCGGTGCGCGCCTTTCGTTCTCGCTTGAAGCAGTTGGAACCCATTGACATGCGTCTGTCTTGGAAGCCGGGTGTCAACCGCTGTGCCGTTTTAGACGACTCGTATTCCAATGACCCTGCCTCTCTGCGTATCGCTCTACAGGCAGCTCGTCAACAATGGCGCGACGGACGGATAACCCTCATCTTATCCGACTTTTTGCAGGCCGGTGCCAATAAACGCCGCTTGTATACCGCGGTAGCCCAGCTGCTCCGAGACTATCGGATCGACCGCCTTATCGCCGTGGGTTCAGCAGTGCGGCTACTCGAGGAGGAGCTGTCGGCCGTTATGTCGGTAGCCGCCTATCCCGATACGGATGCGCTGTTGCACGACTTGCCTCGACTCGACTTTCACGATGAGCTGATCATCGTAAAGGGAGCGAGGGCTTTTGCTTTTGAGCGGGTGGTGCGACGTTTGGAACAGAAGGCGCATCGCACCGTGCTGGAGGTCAGTTTGGACGCAGTAGCCCACAATTTAGGCGTGTTCTCTCGCTATTTGACGCCGGGTACGAAAATCATGGTCATGCTCAAGGCGGCAGGTTACGGCAGCGGCGCAGTAGAATTAGGGCGCGCGTTGGCTTTCTACGGGGTGGATTACCTCGGAGTGGCTTACGCCGCTGAGGGTGTTGAGCTTCGACAGGGGAAAATACGCCTGCCCATTCTGGTGCTCAATCCGGAGCCGTCGGCATTTGACACCATACTGCGCCATCAGTTAGAGCCGGAGGTATACAGCGCCGGTCTGTTGGAGGGGTTGATAGGCGCGGTAGGCCGACGTCATTCGATGCTCGTGCACCTCAAATTGGATACGGGTATGCACCGCCTCGGCCTGACTGCCGGCGACTTACCCGCCGTATTAGAGCGGCTAAAGCAGTATCCCAACCTCCGTGTGCAGTCGGTTTTTTCGCACTTGGTTGCCAGCGACGCCCCCCAGCACGACGCCTTTACCCATGCTCAGGCGGCCGAGTTTATCCGTCTGTATGAGCAGATCGCCGAAGCGCTGGGCTATCGCCCGCTGCGCCATTTGCTTAATTCCGCCGGCATAGCCCGGTTTCCGCAATATCACTTCGACATGGTGCGGCTGGGCATAGGCCTTTACGGCGTGGCGAGCGGCTCTACGGCCGACCGGTTGCGGCCAGTACACACCCTCAAGGCAAGGGTCAGCCAAGTCAAAAGTTTGCCTGCCGGAGCGACGGTTGGCTATCAGCGCAAAGGACGCCTTCTGCGGCCGAGCCGCATCGCTACCATCAGCATCGGATATGCCGACGGCTTGTTACGCTTGGCCGGAAACGGGCGCTTCTCCGTGCTCATCCGCGGCAGGCGCGCTCCCACCGTAGGTAACATCTGCATGGACATGGCTATGGTAGATGTCACGGATATCCCCGGCGTACAAGAAGGCGATGAGGTAACGATTTTTGGCGGACAGCCTACCCTGCAGGAACTGGCCGAGTGTCTTCAAACCATACCTTATGAAGTACTTACCAATATCTCAGAGCGGGTGAAGCGCATCTATTGGCAGGAATAGCCAATCGGCCCCAGGGCAAGGCTCCTTATGCTCGAGATAGGCACATACCTTTGCCTTGCCATGGAACGAATAAGCGTCTTCGATATCTTTAAAATCGGAGTAGGTCCCTCCAGTTCACATACCATGGGCCCTTGGCGTGCGGCACAGCGCTTCGTAAACGACCTCTCGAAAAATGGACAAATCGACCGCCTCGCCTCTATACAGGTTGACCTTTATGGCTCTCTGGCCAAAACGGGAAAAGGCCACGGCACGGACTTAGCCGTTACCCTGGGGCTCAACGGCGACGATCCGGAGACGATTCCGGAGAGCGCGGTGCTTACCACCTTTGAACGCATTTGCCGGCAGGGGCAGATCGTCCTCTTGGGCAAGTATCCTCTGCCTTTTCGCCCTGAAAGCGATATCTTTTTCCATTATCACGAGTCTTTGCCTTATCACGCCAATGGTCTGAGCTTCCGCGCCTTCTTGCGCGACGGTACCGGTCTGAGCCGAACGTATTATTCCGTAGGCGGTGGTTTTGTCGTTGAAGAGGGCGAACAAGAAGGCGCAGCCTCTGTGGAGGTGCCCTTTCCGACCGATAAGGGGAGCGACCTACTGCGCTGGTGCCGGCAAACGGGAAAATCGATTTCGGATATCGTTCGGGAGAACGAGTTGACCTGGCGCTCGGAGTCGGCAATACGCGAGGGACTCCTGCGGATATGGGAGGTCATGCGCCGCTGCATGCACAAGGGCTGTCACACCGCCGGGGTTTTGCCCGGCGGACTGGGCGTAGTACGGCGCGCTGCTCCGCTCAACGAACGCCTGCTTCAAGGCCAGACGATAGCCGAGGACGCCGAGCGATGGGTGGAGCGTATTCGGTCGGGCCGGTGGAACTTTCGCGACATTCTGCACTGGGTAAGCTGTTTTGCGCTGGCCGTCAACGAGGAAAACGCTGCCTTTGGCCGCGTTGTTACCGCTCCTACCAATGGGGCGGCAGGCGTTATCCCTGCAGTGCTGCTGTACGGCGTGTGCTTTTGCCCAGAGTTTCGCTCCGAAGATGACGTGGTGCGCTTTTTGTTGACGGCGGGGGAGCTGGGTAGCTTGTTCAAAAAAGGCGCCACCATATCTGCAGCTATGGGTGGGTGCCAGGCGGAGATAGGCGTCTCGTCGGCCATGGCTGCCGGGGCGTTGACCGAGCGCCTGGGTGGCTCGCCCGACCAGGTCCTCATGGCTGCCGAAATCGCCATGGAACATCACCTCGGCATGACTTGCGACCCCATCGGCGGACTGGTGCAAGTACCCTGTATCGAGCGCAACACCATGGGCGCCGTCAAAGCCATTACTGCCGCCCAAATTGCCCTGCAGAGCGACCCCACCAAGGCGAAGGTCTCGCTGGATGCCGTCATTAAAACCATGAAAGAGACGGCGCGCGACATGAGTCACAAATACAAGGAAACGGCCGACGGCGGGCTGGCCATTACGGTAGGCCTGGCAGAGTGCTAAGCTCCCTTTTGGCTTGCTCGTCCCAGTGGCGAAGGGCTTAAGCGCTTCGCAGACTTCTACACGCGCCTCGATGTTATGCCGGCCACTTACCCGTTCTAAGCAGGCGCAGTGAGGAATACGCCAATGCTCCAATGGGCCCACCCAACAAGGTAAGCAGCAGGGTAGGTATCACCAGCCAGTGAGGCAATCGCGAGGCGCGCGCATCGTGTACTTGCCATATGCCTATCAATAGAGAAAAAGACAAGTAGTTTAGCCAACCCGTCAGCATCATAGCCGGGTGGCGAAAAAGGTTTCTCAGGCCCTCCACAGACAGCAGATGCCCCTGTCGGGCGCTATCCACCAGAAAAGTGTAGGCGCAATAAGCGGCTATGAGCGAAAAAATCAGGGCCGATAAGAAAGCTGCTACGGCCGTATAGCGCCAGCGGGGAGCAAACAACAACAGCAACCAAGGCCCAAAAATAAGCGCGGAGATGTAGGTGTAAAACGGTTCTACAGGCATATCGATGCGGGCTAAGACGGAACGAGTGCTCCTTAGGTTTTCGACAAGTCAATTTTCAGACTCATGTCTAACGGCAGCGCCGAATGCGTCAGCGCGCCGGAGGAGACGTAATCCACCCCGGTCTGAGCATATCGGCGGACGTTGAACAAATTGATTCCTCCGGAGGCTTCGGTTTCTACTCGGCGATCCACGGTAGCCACGGCCTCAGCCAAAATAGGAATTTCAAAATTGTCAAACATGATGCGATGAACACCGCCGACTTGGAGCACCTCGTAGAGCTCGACCAAGTTTCGCACCTCTATGGTTATCTCCAGTTGGAGGCTATGTTCTTGTAAATATCGGTGGACGCGCTCGATAGCCGGGCCCACGCCGCCGCAGGCATCCACGTGGTTGTCTTTGATCATGATGCGGTCGTACAACCCCCAGCGGTAGTTTTCACAGCCGCCGATATGGACGGCCCACTTTTCCAAAAAGCGAATGAGCGGGGTCGTCTTGCGGGTGTCGAGCACCTTTACCGGCAGGTCGCCCACCTCAAAGGCGAAACGGCTGGACAAGGTGGCAATACCGCTCATGTGCTGCAGAGTGTTGAGCGCCAGGCGCTCGCCTTGGAGCAGGGCGCGCGTGCGGCCGACCACTTCAAACGCGCGGTCGCCGTAGAAGACGTCGGCCCCATCGGTCTTGTAAGCGATGAATTCCACCTCGGGGTCTAAATAACGAAATATCTCTTCGGCCAATTCTACTCCGGCCAACACGCCGTAATCTTTTATCTTCAGCACGGCTCGGCTGCAGTGGTCGGCGGGAATAGTGGCCAAAGTGGTATGGTCGCCACTGCCGATATCTTCGCGTAGGCCTGCTGCAATGAATTCTCGGATTTGGTCGTCGGTTATAAAGTCAGGTCTCATGTACGGTGATGGTTGATAGGGAGAACCGTTCCCGACGTGACCGTCAGAGTCGGCCGGAAAGATAAGATAGGGTACGCGCTTTTAGAGGTAGCAGTTCTTTTTCTCTTCAGCACGGGTGTTCTTCTTGCAGTACCATGTTGTCAATTAGGCGCACCTCTCCGGCCCAAGCGGCCGCGCAGGCTACGACATATCCGCTGCGTTCGTCTTCAGCTAAGGGCAAGAGGGTGTGGCCGTTCACGATCTCGAAGTATTCAGGCTGCAGCCCGGCTTGTTGTAAGTGATGAAGTGCGCGCTGCCGAATCCCCTCGGGGGGCTCCCCGGCCTCAAAGGCCAGCCGGGCTTCCAAAAGGGCTTGAAAAATAGCCGGAGCCGCGGCGCGTTCTGCCGGGCTAAGGCGCCTGTTTCGACTCGACAGCGCTAAGCCGTCCGCTTCGCGTACTACAGGACAAGCAATGACCTCCACAGGCAAGCTTAATTGGCGGATCATTTCGCGCACAACGGCGAGCTGCTGAAAGTCTTTCTGCCCCATGTACAAGCGATCGGGCTGCACGATGTCTAACAGGCGCTTTACCACCATCATTACTCCGTCGAAATGCCCGGGTCTAAACTTGCCTTCCATCACCTCGGCCAGGTGCCCCAGCTGCACCGGTACGCGCAGGTCTTTTCCGGGTGGATAGATCTCGTTCACCTCGGGCATGAAAAGGCCTTTACAATCCGCCTCTTGGAGCAATGCCCGGTCCTCCTCCGGCGTGCGCGGATATCGGCGAAGGTCTTCTATGTCGTTAAACTGGGTAGGATTGACAAAAATACTCACCAGAGACACATCGCCGGCCGCCTCTGCCCGCCGCACCAAGCTGAGGTGCCCTTCATGCAATGCGCCCATAGTGGGAGCAAAGCCGATGGTTCTATTGTCTTGGCGCTGCTCACGTAACCACAGCTGCAACTCGTCGATGGTAGTAAAGATGTGCATGGCGTTTTAGAAGTCGGCGTTGCCCGGATAGCGCGGAAAGGCGATGACATCGCGAATGTTGGTCATGCCGCAGACAAACTGCACTAATCGCTCGAAGCCTAACCCGAAGCCGGCGTGAGGGCAAGTGCCGAAGCGGCGGGTGTCTAAGTACCAGTACAGCTCCTCCTGCGGGATGTTCATTTCACGCATTTTCTGCAGCAACACCTCCAGGCGCTCCTCCCGCTGCGAACCGCCCACAATCTCGCCGATACCCGGGAAGAGGATATCCATGGCGGCTACCGTAGGCCCCGGCACGCCTTCTTGCGGGTCATCTAATCGCATGTAAAAGGCCTTTATGGCAGCAGGGTAGTGGGTCAAAATGACCGGCTTTTTGAAGTGCTTCTCCACCAAGTAGCGCTCGTGCTCACTTTGCAGATCTGCTCCCCAGCGCTCGACGGGAAATTGAAACTTGCCCTTCTTGTTGGGCGGCGAATGCTTCAGGATTTCGATGGCCTCCGTGTAGGTAAGGCGCTCAAAGCGGTTTTCTACGACAAAGTGGAGCTTATCTCGCAAGGGCAAGGGGGAGCGCTGGTCTTGAGGCTTGTTTTTTTCTTCCTCGAGGAGGCGCTCTTCAAGAATTTGGAGGTCTTCCGGGCTATTTTCCAAGGCAAAGCGGCATACATACCGGAGCATGGCTTCGGCCAGGTCCATGTTGTCTTCCAGATCGGCGAAGGCTACTTCCGGTTCGATCATCCAAAACTCTGCCAAATGGCGGGTGGTGTTAGACTTTTCGGCGCGAAAGGTGGGGCCGAATGTGTATACGGCGCCCAAGGCCAAGGCGCCCAGTTCGGCTTCTAACTGACCCGATACCGTCAGGTGCGTGGCGCGTCCGAAAAAATCTTGGCTGTAATCAACTCGTCCGTCTGAGGTTGTGGGCACTTTGTCTAAAGGGAGCGTAGTTACCTGAAACATCTCACCGGCTCCCTCGGCGTCGCTGGCGGTAATGATCGGCGTGTGCAGGTAGTAAAAACCGCATTCGTGGAAGAAACGATGGATGGCGTAAGCCAAGGTGTGGCGCAGCCGGAATACGGCGCCGAAAGTGTTCGTGCGGAAGCGAAGATGGGCGTGCTCGCGCAGGAATTCCAGTGTCTGCCTCTTAGGTTGTAAAGGGTATTTTTCCGGGTCACAATCGCCGTAGATAATTATTCGCGAGGCCTCGACTTCCACGCGTTGCCCTTTGCCTTGACTTGGCACCACTCGCCCTTCGACGCCGATGGCCGCTCCGAATTTGATGCGCTGCAGCGTAGCGGCTTCCATCCGCTCCGGTTCGATGACGACCTGTAAGTGTGCTGCGCAAGAGCCGTCGTTAAGGGCAATGAAGCGGTCGTTGCGAAAAGCCCTTACCCAGCCCTTCACCACGACTTCTCGATCAATGGGCTCCGTGCGCAAGATGTCCACTACTTTGGTTCGTTTCATGTTGTCCTTCGTGTGTTTAGGCGCCGCTCTCCGTCCGGGGCGCAAAAGAGCGGGCAAAAGTAGAAAGACAGCCGAAGTATACGGAGCCGAGCAGATGTTATTTTAAGGCTGAGGCACCGAGGTAGCGATAGGGGCGGGCCTAGGCAAAAAGACTTCCAGGGGGCGTATCGGTGTGCCGTCGGCCCATTGGCCCATGTAACGTTGGAGGGAGGAATTGCCGAAGGCGACCTCTTCACATCGCCCGTAGCGGGTATATTCCAGAAGCGCATCTCCTAGTTTCCAATAACAATAAAAGTCTACCTCGTCCAGTCGGCCGGCTTGCAGCACGCGCAAAGCGGTGTAGTTGCGCACACCGGTGTCGAAGTCTAAGTCGTAGGCGTACGGTTCGGCATGAGAGGCCTGTATCCAGCGCCGGCCGTCGGTGTCGCGCCGGTGCATGACGAAGTTGCGCTTAGGGGTGCGCACCGCCGTGTCGAACACCAGTTTGCCGAATTCGTAGCCCACCACGTAATCGTCTTCTCCTACAACGACTAGCAGATTTAGGTCGTCCGGCAGGCCGGAATATTCTTTTAGTCGCGCTCCTTTGAGCGGGCCGGTGCCCGGCTGACACAGCAGCATGGCTGCCGGCTTAGGAACGTGGTAGCGCCGCCAGTGTACTCCCAGATAGGCGGCGATGGTCCCACCGTAGGAATGGCCGAAGTAGCCTATGCCCTCTGTTCGCGGGCGCACGTGGTCGCCCGTTTGCAGCAGGGCCAAGGCGTCTCTGATGCCTTTGGCGGCGTTTACCGGGAAGCGGTCGGTGGTCGGCACCAATAGGTTTTTCTGATAGCGCGGGTAAATCACGATATTCCCTTTGGCTACCAAATGCTTGATCCATTTGCCATAGGCCATCGGGTTGTAAGCGCCATAGCCGTGAAGAAACACCACTACGTCGGCAGAGTCGGGCTTAGGGTCGGCCGGCTCAAAAAGCCAAAAGCCATCGGCCCGCGTCGCCGCATCGTAGAAGGCCACGCTCCGGTGTCTATAGTCTGCGCCCCCCGGCCCTGTAGACGGCTGGCCGGGATGAGGAACACTTTGTGCCGTCGAGTAAAATCCTCGAAACGCTGCCGAAAGCATGAGTAAAAAGACGAGAGGCCTCATTCTTTGTTGTGCCCGTCAAACAGTTTGTTCTCTTATTCGTTCAATCTGCGCTCTATACGCCGGCCGGCAAGGAGAAAACGGTATCGGCATTTTTCGATGCGACTTGGCGCTTACGCAGCGGTCCGGTTATCTTTGCGCGCATTTTGAAGTGCCGAAAAACGACTTTTATGGGACGTGCCTTTGAATATCGAAAGGAACGCAAGTTCAAGCGCTGGGCCAGCATGGCCAAAACATTTACCCGAATTGGGCGCGAAATTTCTATCGCCGTTAAAGCAGGTGGGCCCAATCCCGAGTACAATCCCCGTCTGCGCATAGCCATCCAGAACGCCAAGCAGGCCAACATGCCTAAGGCAAACATCGAAAATGCCATTAAAAAAGCCAGCGGCAAGGATGCCGACAACTACCAGGAAGTCTTGTACGAGGGCTACGGCCCACACGGCGTCGCCGTGCTCGTTGAGACGGCTACAGACAATCCTACCCGAACCGTTGCCAATCTGCGCCTGCACTTCGACCGCTGCGGCGGGTCGTTGGGTGTTTCGGGTAGCGTGAGCTATCTGTTCCATCGAAAAGCCGTTTTTAAAATCAAAAACGAAGGACAAAACTGGGAGGACCTAGAGCTGGAACTCATCGACGCCGGCTTGGAGGACATCAAGCGGGAGGAGGGAGAGGTCATCTTGTACGCCGATTTCACCGACTTCGGCAAAATGCAAAAGGCGTTGGAAGATCGCCAAATAGAGCCGGTTAGCTCTCAGTTGGAGTGGATTCCTACGATTACCCAGAAGCTATCCGATGAAGAGGCCGAGCAAGTGATCAAGCTCATCGACCGCCTGGAGGAAGACGACGACGTGTTAAATGTTTTCCACACCATGGATATGTCGGAATAAGCCTCAAGGAGAAGAGGTCTCTCCTAAGGGAATGGGCTGTGGTACTACGGGAAGATTGTCCGGGTCCCATGACCACAGACCTTCTTCAAACTCCCGGCGCAGCAAGGCGAGATTGGCCTCGTGATCTTTGATTTGCTGACGCGGGAAGTGATAACGCGACCAGAGCGAATCGGTATCAAATGCAATGCCGGTGGCGATACTTTCCCGAAGAGCATAGATGTAGGCCAGGCTCTCTGTTCGTCGGCGCAGCCAGTCGGTGATGGTCAGGGCAGGGTCGCCATGGCCCGGAATGAGGCGGGTGAACCAGTTGCGGTCGTGGATACGCGGCAACTTTTCCAGGGTATTGACGTATTCGACGCTGCTGTGTTGGATGATGGGAAACTCGATGTTGGACAAATAGTCGCCGGCAATGCAAAGCCCTAACTGCCATATGATCACCATCATGCTGTCGGCAGTGTGGCCTGGAGTGAGGTAAAAAGATAGCTTCGTACCCTCGTGCCGATACTGTACGCCGTCGCGGTACACCTTGAAATCCACAGTGGGATAGTCCACCGGATAGGTCCGGCGGATGTAATATTGCTGGTCGAAGTCCCTAATCTGCTCCAGTATGGCCTCTGAAGTCGGGTTTTCGGCCATTAGTTCCGTAGCGAACACCTTATCCGCCTTAAATGCACCGTATCCGATGATGTGGTCGAAGTCGGAGTGCGTGAATACCAGAAATAAGGCTCGATGTTCGCGAATCGCCTCTACGTACTGCCGTATGGCAGATACCTCATGAGGCAGCCAGGCCGGGTCTACCACCACTACCGCATCGTCTGTGCAGACAACGGTAGTGTTCGTCTGATAAAGTGCGCTTTGAAAGACGGTAATATGCGGGTCTCTGTAAAGAATCTTGCTCATTCGGGTTCCTTGCTTAGCCGATTCAACAAAAGGGCCAATGGAGTAGTTTTGAAAAGCAATACCTTTGTGCGGCACATAAATCGAGGGCGTCAACCGCTGTATGCGCTCATTGCGGCAAATGTATGAAAACTCGGCCGACGCCTGTCGTTTGGAGGAAAAATGGGAAATATAGTGGCCATCGTCGGTCGCCCCAACGTGGGCAAGTCTACCCTTTACAATCGTCTGGTGGGTTTTCGGGATGCCATCACCGATGATTTTGCCGGGGTTACGCGCGATCGCAAATACGGTTTTTGCGAGTGGAACGGCAAGCGTTTCACCGTCGTCGATACGGGCGGCTTCGTGCCCTCCTCAAAAGATGTCTTTGAGATGGCCATTCGCCAACAAGCGCATATCGCCATGGAGGAAGCCGCCGTCATCCTTTTCATGGTAGACGCACAAACGGGTATAACCGACCTGGATGAGGAGCTTGCCCGTCTGTTGAGGCGCTCGCCCAAACCGGTTTTTTTGGTGGTCAACAAGGTAGACAATTTTAGCGCCCAGGCCGACGCCAACGAGTTTTGGAGTTTGGGCTTCCCTAATACCTTCTTTATCGCCTCCATCACCGGAAGCGGGACGGGCGACCTGCTCGACGCCATCGCCGAACGCGTCGAAGAAGAGCCCTCTTTGAAAACCGATTTACCCAAGTTCGCCATCATCGGGCGGCCTAACGTCGGCAAGTCCTCCCTCGTCAACGCCCTCTTGGGCGAAGAGCGCAACATCGTAACGCCCATAGCCGGTACCACACGCGACCCTATACACAGCGTTTACAATAAGTTCGGCAAACAGTTCATCCTCATAGACACGGCCGGCATCCGAAAGAAGACCAAAGTGGAAGAAAATCTCGAGTTTTATTCCGTCATGCGCGCCATTCGCGCCTTGGAAGAGTGCGACGTCTGCCTGCTGGTGCTGGATGCTACACAGGGCATCGAGGCGCAAGACCTACACCTGTTTCGGCTGGCGCAAAAACGCCACAAAGGCATCGTCATTCTCGTCAACAAATGGGATTTAATCGAAAAAGACACCCACACCGCCCGCGATTATGAGGAGAATATCAAAAAGCGCATCGCTCCTTTTAGCGATGTCCCCATCCTGTTCATTTCGGCCGTAGATAAGCAGCGTATTTTTCAAGCCGTTGAGGCGGCGCTATCGGTGTATGAGAACAGGCAGCGGAAAATAAAAACCTCTGAACTCAACGAGCTGATGCTCGACATTATCGAGAAAACACCGCCGCCTTCCGTCAAAGGGCGCTTCCCTAAGTTCAAGTACGTTACTCAACTGCCCACCCATTACCCTTCCTTTGCTTTTTTCGTTAACAATCCCAACTGGGTGCGCGACACCTATCTGCAGTTTTTAGAAAATCAGTTGCGCCAACATTACGACTTCAAAGGGGTGCCCATCGAAATCTACGCACGGGCAAAGTAAGGAGGAAAGACCCCGGCGCGGTCAAAAGAAGGCAGAGAAGAGCGCGCGATTTCAGGGTACAGAACGTCGGGCGATAAAGAACAAGGGCAACCCGCACCGCTTTTAGGCGCGAGTTGCCCTTCTCTCGGCTCAGAGGCCTATCGTCAATTGTTACCGCCTTCTACTTTGATAGCGCCGCCGCGTTTCTTTTGCTGTTCGATGTCACCCTCCTGTACGGCGCCGCCGCGCTTCTTTTGCTGTTCGACGTCACCTTCCCGTATGGCGCCGCCGCGCTCTTTTTGGGGATCTTGGGGCGGTGTCTGCGGCATAGGCGTTACCGAGGGCTTAGGTGCGCCTTTGGGCTTGCTCGGCCTGGTACCGGGTTTGGCGCCTTTAGCCGGTGGCAAGGAGGCCACGTACTCGTCGAAGCGGCGCCGGGCTTCTGCGTTGATGCGCGCCGTGCACTCTTCTTGCTTCAACATCCGGTACTCATCCAGCTTCATCGCGATCGCTTGGGCGATTTCCTGCTGTTGTTGCTCCTTAGTTTTATATGCCGTCGAGGTAATAAGGGCGGCTACCACTACCGCGCCGGTCAATAAGAAAAGCTGCTTATTCATGTCAAATAGAGGTATTTTACGGGTGAAAGAATGAGCGTTTACTGGGGCATCTGTTGGGCCTCGCTTTCGGCTTTGAGGCGCTCGAATTCGGCGTTGACGCGGGCTTCAAATTCGGCTTCGCACTTGGCATCTTCTTCGGCATCGATGGTTGCTTTTCCGGCCTCCACGCCTTTGGCGATTTCGGCCTCTACTTGTTCGGGTGTCAGCAACTTTTCGCCGCAAGAAAACAAGCCCAAGGTCAGAAGGGCTGCGGCGGCAGGGATCAAGAGTGTTTTTTTCATGTGTAGCGCAATTTACGAGTTTTTCAAAAGCAGAGCAAAAGTAGTGTGCAAAAGGGGCGTAAGATGTGCATTTGCTTTTTCTTAAGAAAAAATCCTTTGCCTTGTCTTTAGCGCATGAGCGTCACATCGCCCACAACCGGAGGCATCCGGATGCCGTCACTGCGCCGCCATTCGACATAGTACAAATAGACATCGGAGGGGGCCGGCCGGCCGCCAACGGTACCGTCCCATCGGGCGTTAGGCTCCGCGCTCTCAAAGATGAGCCCTCCCCAGCGATTGAAGATGCGCAAGCGCTCCAGGGTAGCTTGTCCCTCCAGCACGAGCATCTCGAAGAAGTCGTTATGGCCGTCGCCGTCTGGACTAAAAGCATTGGGAAAGCGTACCTTTGGAAACAGCAGGCGAAATGTCTTTTCCGCTATGCGTACACATCCCTGTGGAGACACTGCTCGAAGGGTGTATCGTATGGCTGCAGAGGCGGTGTCGTTAGAGGAGGGGCGTACCTCGATGTTGGCTCCGGTGAACGGCAAGGTCTTAGGGTCGATGACGGTTTCCTGCCAAGTGAAGGAAAAGCCATCGAGGTTTTGCGGAGGAGAGACGGTGGCAAACAGCTGTAGGCTTTGCCCTAAGACGAGGTTGAGGGTGTCGGGTACGTGGGAAATATCCAGCGAAAAGGCCGGTGCAGTGTTTACGCGCACCGTGTCGCGCAACGCGCAGGTGTCGCCGAAGAAGTAGGTAACGACAAAAACGGCCGGCGTATCCGGTGCTACCTGGATGAGGGCGGTCGTCTCACCGCCGTTCCATAAGTACCGGCCGTTAGGTCCTACGCCGGCGGCCGATAGTACGATGCGGTCACCCGCACAAATGGTGGTATCGGCCGAGGCTCTCAGGGTGGCAGAGAAAACAACTGTTTGAAACGACCGGGTCAGCACGCACTCACCTTCGCGTACCGTAACGGTGTAGGTGGTGTTTTGGGCAGGCGATACCACCGGTGCCGGAGACTGCGTGGCCAAATTAGGGTCAGGAGGAGAGGCCGTCCAGGTGTACTGGGCTGCCGGGTTGGGCGGCGCTAAGTTCAGCGTGACAGGTTCGCCCGGACACAAACGCGGGTCATCGGGAAAGAGAACGTAAAGGCCCTCTCCTTTTACCGTTACCACCACGGTGTCGCGCTTCCGGCAGCCTTGCCCGTACCTCAGGGTAATGACGTAGGCCGTAGTGCTGTCCGGGCCGACCAATACCGACTGGGCCGTGCTGAGAACGACCTCGTCGGGTAGGCGTTTCCACTCGAAGAGGCCTCCCGGCGTATCGGTCAAGGCGATGAGCCGGACGGATTGCCCTTTGCACACACCGGTGTCGTTACTGACCTCCAAGGCGGCGCGCTGTACGACGACCTGCACGGAGTCGCGGCGGATACAGCCGTTGTCCGCCGTTACGTAGTAGGTGGCCGTCTGCACCGGTCGAACGACGGGAGAGGGCGTGCGCAGCGTGTCGAACCCCGGGTGCGTAGAGGTCCAGAGGTAATGAGCATCGGCGTCAAATGCGCCGTTAAGCAATACCGAGTCGCCGTGGCAGACCGGCAGTGGAGAAGAAGGCAGCGATAGGGTGGCCAAAGGGCGCACCTCTACGGTTGCCGACGCCTGTAGCGGACAGCCCTGGTAAGCACCGCGAACGACGTAAAGGGTGCTGCTCGGCGGACGGGCCCAGGCACTGTCGCATGTGGCACACGACAGGCCGGCGGCCGGCTCCCAGCTAACATTACTCACGCCCGGCGGATAAGACAGGCGGATGAGCACGCTATCGCCCGGACATATACTGCTCTGATAGGGCTCCGCACTCATGGTAACCGGAGGGACAACTTCAACGGTGGCTACAGCCGTGTCGCTGCAAAGTCCCGATTGGGCTATTCGCCGATACGTCGTCGTTTGCTCCGGCCTGACCAGCACGTCGGCCAAGCTGTCCGGCGTAAGCCAGGTCGTCGGTGGTGTGCGCGACCATCGGAAAACAAGACCGGGAAAGCGATCGGCTTCATAAGGCGATGTTCGGAGTAGGGCGGAGTCGCCAAAGCAAATGGTCGTATCTTTGGGTAAGATACTTAAGTTGTGAGGTAGGCTATCGAGGGCAAGATAGTACATCTTTCTGCGCGAACAGATGCCATCGGTAGCCGTCAGGGTGTAAAAAGTAGCGTTCGCAGGGGCGACTACGGCGCGCCGGCCGTTGTTTAACAGTGTTAAACCCGTCTGCGGCTCCCAGGTGAACGTACCGCTGCTCTGTGTCTCCGCGCCGATCTCTACAGAGCTGCCGCGGCAAAGGCGAAGCGTATCTTCCGCAGGAGAAAAGGTAGGACGGTAGTCGCTCACCCAGACGACCGTGCTGTCCAGCGTGGGCAATGGACAGGAAGTGTTGGATACCAGCAGATAGTAGACGGTGTTCTGGTCGGGCGAAACGGCCGGATTGGCCTCTGCACTCGAAAAACCGGGCGGCAAAGAGGACCACTGGTAAATATTGCCGGCAAACGCCGGGCCGCCCAAATGAGCCGTATCGCCCTTACACAGACCCTGAGGAGCGGCCAAATGATAAGAAGGCGCCTGTCCCTCTACAACGGTGATCACGACGCTATCGGAGGCGAGGCACCCATCGGCCCACCGGACGGTGAGCACAAAGGCATACGTTCCGGTGCTCAGCCCCGATACGGTAGGCGCAGAGCAGTTGTAGCAGCTCAGCCCCAGCCCTCCGGACCAAAAAAAACTACTTACATTATCCGAACCCGTCAGTTGAGGAACCAGTCTGAAAACGGCGTCGTTGCATACCGTAACGTCGGTCAAAGAGACCGAGCAGGAAGGTTGCGCAGACAGCCAGCCGCTCGGCGCAAAGAGGAAAAAGTAAAGCCAATTCTTCATGATGCGGGATGAAAGGGAATACGTCGGTAAAAAAGCGGATTAAACGGCTGCCGATGGGCAACATCACAGGGCCATTTCTTACGGCCACCCGGCCAGTCGGTTATGGTTGTCCTTGTGCGTTACCGGTTCATCGTCAAACGATATCTGCTTGAGCATGAGATAGTCGGTCAGGTCGTGCATAGAGGGCACTACGGAAATATAACCGTTCTCTAAGGCCCAGATGTCAGTATCGTCCTTTGGATCGAGGTTGATGAATTTTCCCGTGAGCCAATAGTATGGCTGATTTTGAGGGTCTCTGCCTTCTACAAATTCTTCCATCCAGCGGGCCTCCGCCTGCCGGCAAACGCGGATGCCGCGAATCTGCTCGGCCGGCAGGCGAGGAATGTTGACGTTGAGCAACTTTCCGGCAGGAAAGTCGTCGCGCAAAACGTATTCCATAATGCGGCGCACCCAAGGCTTGGACGGCTCAAAGTCGGCTTCAAAGCTGTGGTCTAAGAGGGAAAAGCCGATGCTCTTAATCCCCTCCAACGAGGCCTCCATAGCGGCCGATAAGGTGCCGGAGTAGATGATGTTGATGGAAGCATTGCTCCCGTGATTAATGCCGGAGACGCAGAGGTCTATTTGACGGCCTTTTAGTACGACGTGGCGGGCCAGCTTCACGCAATCCACCGGCGTGCCCGAAGACTCCCAGGCTTCAATACCCGGAAATACGCGCACATGCCGAAGGCGGAGGGGCTCCCGCACCGTGATGGCGTGGCCCTTGGCGCTCTGAGGAGAGTCCGGTGCCACCACGACCACTTCGCCTAACCGAACGGCTACCTCCACCAACGCGCGAATTCCGGGCGCCACAATGCCGTCGTCGTTCGTCACCAAAATAAGCGGTCTCTTCATGAGGCAAAAGTAAGCGAGCGCCCGTTAGTTAGCGGAGCAAAAGAATAAACCCGAGCGCCGTGCGGGTCGGCCGGCTCCGAACCGCTCACTTCACCTCTGCAAGACTTTCGGCAAAACACCATGGCCGGCACTGCCGTATACTAAGCCGGATGACATCGCAAAACCGGCGGGCGCCGTGCGCAACGGCGCCCGCGGAGGCGCGTGCTGAATATTCCTCAGGGTTGGTCGATGAGGACGATGCGTTGAATGGCGGTATGTCGGTCGCCGAGCAGCTGAAGGGTGTAGTGACCGGCGGCGGCACCGAGTTCGCGCAGGGAGATTGGGATGAGTGAGTAAGCGTTGGGTTCGTCGAGGTGCCGCTCCCACAGGAGTTGGCCCTGGGCGTTGAAGAGGCGCAGGTGTGCCGGTGGGTTAGGAACGGCGCAGGCTATCCAGAGGGTTCCGGTGGTGGGATTGGGGAAGGCGTTCAGATAGACTGAGGTGTCGTCGGGTTGGGTGTTGGCGCGCTCTGCGTTGGGTTGGTCGAAGGGTGTTGCCAGCACGGTGATGAGTTGGGTGGCGGTGGCGGAGTTTCCGCACAGGTCGTCGGCCTTCCAGGTACGGGTGATGGTGTAGGTAGAGCTGCATCCGCTGCCGGAGGGGGTGCTGCCCAAGAAGGTGATGTGGACGTACGGGGAGCAATTGTCGGTAGCGGTGGGGTTACCCAGAGGTGGCAGGGGGTCGGTGCAGTGGATGGTGACGGGCGGCGGCACGGAGGTGAAGGTGGGCGGCTGGGAGTCGATAACGGAGATAGTCTGGGAGGCGGTGGTGGAGTTTCCGCAGGCGTCGGTGGCCCTCCAGGTGCGTCGGACTTGGTAGGTGCCCGGGCACTGGGTGTTGAGGGTGGTTTGGCCCAGGTAGAGGATGGCGACGGTGCCGGCACAGTTGTCGGTAGCGGTGGGAGTTCCCACGGGCGGTAATGGGTCGGTGCAGTGGATGGTGGTGTTGGGCGGCACGGAGGTGAAGGTGGGCTTTTGGGTATCGACGACGGAGATGCGCTGTGATACGGTACGGGTGTTGTTGCAGTTGTCGGCGGCGGTCCAGGTACGGGTGATGGTGTATTGGTTGGGGCAAGAGCCGGGTGAGGTGGTTTGTCCGTTGTAGGTGATGGCGACCACGGGGTCGCAGTTGTCGGTAGCGGTGGGTGTGGCGGGCGGTGGGATGCTGTGGCACTGTACGGTGATGTTGGGCGGCGCGGAGGTGAAGTTGGGTTTTTGGGTATCGACGACGGAGATGGTTTGGGAGACGGTTTTGGTGTTGTTGCAATTGTCGGTAGCGGTCCAGGTACGGGTGATGGTGTAGGCGTCGGTGCAGGGGCCAGGTGTAATGGTTTGTCCGTTGTAGGTTACGGTGACGGCGCTGCCGCAGTTGTCGGTGGCGGTGAGGGTTGCGGGTGGGGGCACGCTGTTGCACTGTACGGTGAGGTTGGGCGGCGCGGAGGTGAAGTTGGGCGGCGTGTTGTCGTAGACGGCGATGAGGTGGGAGCAGGTGGCGGAGTTGTTATAGGCGTCGGTGGCTTTGTAGACGCGGGTGATGTTTTTTTGGTTGAGGCAGATGGAGTCGGAGGTGGTGGTGGCGAGCAGGGTTACGGTGACGGCGCTGCTGCAATTGTCGTTGGCGGTGACGGCGGCCGGGTTGGGCGGCGGGACTTGGGCGGCGCAGGCGACGTTGGTGGTTGCAGGGCAGGTAGTGGAGGGCGGCAGGTTGTCCTGGACGGTGACGGTGGCGGTGCAGGAGGAGGAGGCGTCGTTGACGTCGGTGACGGTGAGGACGACGGTTTGGGCGCCGATGTGGGAGCAGTTGAAGGAGTTGGGGCTGACGGTTCTGCTCGGTATGCCGCAGGGAACGGTAGAGCCTGCGTCTACGTCGTCGGCGGAGATGGTGGCCGTTCCGGAGGCGTCGAGGGCGGCGGTGTAGTTTTGGCACAGGGCCGCGGGCGTGCCGCTGCAAGGAACCTCATCCACGCCCATGTCGAATTTGGTGCCTTGAGGCCGGCTGTCGCCTTCGAAGTCGAAGGCGGGCGCTCCTGCGGAGGTTCCGGCATTGATGGCGGGCGAGCTGGGCTGTAAGTGCAGGTCTGTGGGCGGGTTTACGAAGAGCGGGTCTGCGTTGAGGTTGCCCGTTCCTGGATAGCCACCCTGGACGATGGAGTAGGTTACCGTCGGGCTGCTGCCGGTTACGTTGAATATTTCCGTTCCGTTGCCCCATAGGATGCAGTTGGTCAGGGTGGGCGAGGAGGAGTAAATATTCTGTATTCCGCTTGTTGTATTCCCACTGAAAGAGCAATTCATCAACGTAGGTGAGGAGAGGGAGATGTTCGTTATTCCGCCACCACCAAAGGTTGCTGTATTCCCACTGAAGGAGCAGTTGGTCAGGGTGGGCGAGGAGGAGTAGTTGTATATTCCGCCGCCGCCGTTGTATGTTGTATTACCACTGAAGGAGCAGTTGGTCAGGGTGGGCGAGGAGTGGTCGTTGTACATTCCGCCGCCGGTGCTGGTTCCTGCATTCCCACTGAAGGAGCAGTTGGTCAGGGTGGGCGAGGAGTGGTCGTTGTACATTCCGCCGCCGAAGCCTGCCGTATTTTCGCTAAAGGAGCAGTTGATTAGGGTGGGCGAGGAGTAGGAGTTGAGCATTCCGCCACCCGCGTTATCAGGAAAAATAGAGATGCCCGTCCGTCCTTTGGTAATGGTAAACCCATCGAGCACGGCGGTGCTGTTAATTCCGCTGTTGTAAACGACGTGGTAGCTGTTGTCGCTATTATCTCCCGGTGTGCCGATGTCGCCCGAGAGGATGGTGACATTCGTCACCCAGTTGCGCTGGGAGAGGAGGGTTTCGGTGCCGTTGAAGCCGCCGTAGACGGCCACGCCGTTTTTGAGCGAGAAGGAGATGGAGCGGTTGGTCGTGGTAGTAGGCTTGTAGGTGCCGGCGGCGACCCAGACTTGGTCTCCTGCCGAGGAGGCGTTGATCATGGCCTGTAGGTTTGCCGAGGCGTTGGCCCACGAGGAGCCGTCTCCGGAGCCGGAGGCGGTGGGCTTGACGTATCGGATGGTGGCCTGTGCGGAGAGGGCGCCGCCCAGCAGCAGGGCGGTCAGGGCGAGGGCGCGAAGAGAGGAGCCGAGGCGGCCGAGGAGAAGGGCCGCAGAGGTCGGAAAACTTTTCATGACGAAGAGCAGGGCTGCGGTTAGAGGTGAAGAGAGAAAGCGCCCGTTCTTCTTCGCATGAGGGCGGAGCCGAAGAGGCGCGCGCCGTGTATTGTTTTGGCAAAAGCTAAGATATCGGATGAAACAGCAATTTTCCAAGCTGGGGTCGAAAAAAAAAGTTGATAGGGCCTTCAAATACCGCGGGCGCCGGGTGCAGTGTTGGGTTGGCGCCCGCGGCAGGCAGCCTTTGCCTCAGGGCTGGTCGATGAGGGTGATTGGGCGCGTGAGAGAGAATTCATCGCAGTGGTAGTGGCTGCTGCGCCGTGAACCTTACTCGAAAAGCGGGTGTCACCGATTAAATGCCGATTGTGTTTTTGGCTTTACTCCTAAGTTTTTTGCGTGAATAAACCCTCTGAAAGAGCCTTTGCGCACTGCTCGAGGTTCGAGGTCGGGAGTGAAGCCTTTTTTCTTTGTCCGAATTTTCTACAAATTTTGTTTTTTTGTCTCTTCAAAACCGACTCTTAATCCGACGCACTAACTAACCCGGCTTTTATGAGACAGATTTGGTTGCTTCTTGTGCTGTGGGTGCTGAATGTTCCCGGCGGAAATGCCCAGCCGATCTACATCCAGTTTGACCCTTCCTGCATGCATCAGCTGGAATATCGCTTTGTGTACACCGGCGCGGTGTCCAATGCTTATTTCATACAACCTACGGCTAACGAGCAAATTCAACTTCAGGCCGGAAGTCAAGGTATTTCCTCCCCTACAATGCCGCCCGGCATGGTGAGCTGCCGGAATTTCAAGTTCGACGACCAGTTCTTCAACGATGTGAACAACCTGTCGCGCCAGGTCTATGTAGTACACCCTCAGGCTAAGGGCTATATGCTTATTCCCATTATTTCAGCCACCCAAATCTTGCGCAGTGCCCAATACTACTTGGTGCGCGCGCGCAATTATTCCTTTGCTTTAGATACGACCAACCTGGTGTACGAAAACAATATCGCTACCGGCTCTTCCGACTGGTACATTTATTTCAACGGCCTCAAATTCCGCGGATGTTTCTTGGAGTACTCTTTCAAGCGCGAGCCGACGCGCACCAACCAAGAGCGCTCGGAGTTCGATTTTATTCCGGGCGTTGGCCTGACCTATGAGCGCACCGGCATGACGGCTGCCGAAGCGGAAAACAACCACTATCGTCTGGTGAAGGTCAACAATCTGCCTTTGGAGGACTACATCAACGAGCGCTGCGGAGGTCGCACCTCTCCCATGCCGCCGCCCGTCTCGACTTATACCCCTCAAGTGGAGTACGGTACCCTTCGGGAGAAGGACAAGGAGAGCTATTCCTTGCCCGGGCAAAAGCCGAGCGCTGCCGATAGCGCTACCTCCTCACTGCCGCCTTTAGTCGATTGCCCGGACAAGCCGGGCGAAGGCTATCACATCGTCCAGCCGGGAGAGACATTGCTGGCCATTTCGCGCGCCTACAACTTATCGCTGCGTTCGCTCATCGCCTGGAACCGGCTTAAAGATCCCAACCGAATCTTCGTTTGCCAGAAAATCTGGCTGCGCACGCCGCCGGCAGATGCTTTTACGAGTGGGCCATCCGCTCAACCGCGCTCACCTGTGGCCGCCGTTCCTCCCGGAGGAAATGCTCTGCCCGTAGCCCGGCGTCAGGATGTGTACCGGAAGAACCTCCAATCGGTAGAGTCCACCGCGCAAATGAAAGGCGCTGCTGCCTCGCCCAGCGTGTACGACATTAGTCAACCTCAGCTACCGCCCACATACACTCCTCAGGCCAAGACCATTGTGCACACCGTTCAGAGCGGTGAAACTCTCTACGGTATTGCTATGCGTTACGGCCTTTCGGAGGCCGAGGTTCGCCGACTGAACAAATATCCGCCTACCGGTCCGGTCAACCTGCAGCCGGGTATGCAGCTGCTCGTTTCCGACTGTTGCCCCCAAGGTGCCCCGCCTACGGCTCAGCCCAAAAGTGCAATAGCTCCTGCAACCGCTGCTACTCCTCCACCATCCGGTGGGCTGCCGAGTGTTTTTAATACCTCCCCTCCTGCTCCTGCCGCCTACGAGCAACCCTCAACGGCACAGCCGGAGCCCGCCGTCACGCCGACCAAGACCACGCCCACTTATTTTCAGGAGTATATCGTCCGGGAAGGCGATACCATCCAGTCTATCGCCGTTCGTTTCAAGGTAAACGCGCAAGAGCTGGCCATCCTCAACAACAAAGACCTTAACGAAACTCTCATCGCCGGCCAGCGTATCCTCATTCCTCGAAACTGACCCCTCTCGCCGGCGCACTTTTTCGGCAAAAAAAAGCAGTTAGTTGACCCTATGCGTCCGATAACAATAGGTGTGTTGGTTCTGACCACAGCAGTGGCCTTGGAAGCCCAATCCGGCTTAACTATCGGCGACCCTACCCGAAATGCCGGTAAAGTCCGCTGGAGCCCCATGCAGATAGAAATGGGCGATATTCCCTTCGGCATCCCGGTCGAGGGTACCATCGAGGCCCACAACATCAGCAGCGAAGAGCTCATCTTGTTGGAGGTTACTACCGGCTGTCGCTGCACAGTGACGGAGTGGACGAAAACGCCTATTCCGCCGGGACAATCCGGCTTTATACGGGTAGTTTTTGATGCACAAAAAGAGGGGCCCTTCTACAAAGTCATCGGCATCCGCACCAATTTTGACCCCGATACCCAATTGGCTTTAAGCATGGTGGGAAATGTTTTGCCTAAAAAGAGCGAACGATAGCGCTCCGGCCTGCCGTCGGGGTTAGGTCTCTTGCCTTCTTCGGCAAGGCGGAAAGAAGCCGCGGCACGAATGAGGAGCTCCCGTGGGGAGTGCATTACTTTTGCGCGGGAAACCGCTTTATTGCTCAAACGTCTGCGCATGAAGAAAACGCAAAACTACGTATTAGGCCGCTGGATAAGCGGCGACGGCGACGGTGTGCCGCAGTACAATGCCTACACGGGTGAAGTTATCGCTACCGCCTCGGATGTCGGCATAGATTACGGTGCTGTTTTAGCGTACGCGCGCCAAAAGGGCAATCCAGCCTTGCGGCGCATGACCTTTCCGGAGCGCGGTCGCATGCTCAAGGCACTGGCGCTTTACCTGCTGGAACGCAAAGAACAATACTATGCCATCAGCCACCTGACGGGTGCCACCCGAGCCGACTCTTGGGTAGATATTGAAGGCGGCATCGGTAACCTCTTTGCCTACAGCAGCTTGCGGCGCCGCTTTCCGGACGAGCCTTACTTCGTAGAGGGCGAGCCGGTGCGCCTGTCGAAGCAAAACACCTTTATCGGTCACCATATTCTGACTCCTAAGCGCGGCGTAGCCGTGCACATCAACGCCTTCAATTTCCCGGTATGGGGCATGCTGGAAAAAATAGCGGTCAATTTGTTGGCGGGCGTGCCGGCGGTGGTGAAGGCCAGCGAGCAGACGTCGTTTTTGACGGAAGCCGTCGTGCGCGACATCGTTGCCTCGGGTATCTTGCCGGAGGGCGCCTTGCAGCTGCTGGTAGGGCAGGGTAGGGGGCTGCTCGACCACGTCCAGAGCCAGGATGTAGTGACGTTTACCGGCAGTGCCGAGACCGGTCGCCGGTTGCGCGCCCATCCGGCCATCATTGCCCACAGCGTGCCCTTTACCATGGAGGCCGATTCGCTCAATGCCGCCGTCTTGGGCGAAGACGCTGCGCCGGGAACGCCGGAGTTCGATCTGTTCATAAAAGAGGTGCGCCGCGAGATGACCACTAAGGCCGGTCAGAAATGCACGGCGGTGCGCCGCATACTGGTGCCGGAATCGCTCATCGATGCGGTTCAGGAGGCCTTGGGAAAGAGCTTGGCCCAGACTGCAGTGGGTGACCCCTCGGTACAAGGCGTGCGCATGGGTGCCCTCATCAACCGCCACCAGCTGGAGCGCGTGCGCGAAAAACTGCGCCTCCTTACCCAGACAACGCCCATTGTCTACGGCGACCCCGAGCACTTCGAAGTAGTGGGTGCCGAGCGGGAGCGCGGCGCTTTCTTGCCACCTCTGCTGTTGCGAAACGACCAGCCCTTGCGCCATACCTTGACCCACGAAACCGAATGCTTCGGGCCGGTCAGCACGCTCATGCCCTACAAAACCCTTGAGGAAGCCGTCCATATCGCCCAGATGGGCAAGGGTTCTTTGGTCACGACCATCTGCACTTACGACCGCCGCATCCAGCGGCAATACGTGTTGGAGGCGGCTCCCTATCACGGCCGTATCCTTATGCTCAACCGGGACTCCGCTCCCGAAAGCACAGGCCACGGCTCCCCTATGCCCTTACTCGTCCACGGCGGCCCCGGTCATGCCGGCGGCGGCGAAGAGATGGGAGGGATACGAGGCGTGCTGCACTACATGCAGCGCACTGCCATACAGGGGCACCCCACCGACATCACTAACGTCACCCGGCAGTATCAGCCCGGGGCGCAACAGATAGAAACCGAGGTGCATCCTTTCCGAAAGTATTTCGAGGATTTGGTCGTAGGCGAAACGCTGGTCACGGCAAAGCACACGGTTAGTGAATCGGACATCTACAACTTCGCCAACCTCAGCGGCGACCACTTTTACGCACACATAGACGCCACCTCTCTGGAGGGCACGCCTTTTTCGCAGCGCGTCGCCCATGGCTACTTTATCCTCTCCAAGGCCGCAGGCTTATTTGTAGACGCGCGCAAAGGCCCGGTCTTGCTCAATTACGGCATTGATGAGTGCCGCTTCACCAAGCCCGTTTACCCGGGAACGACCATAGGCGTACGCCTAACGGTGAAGGAAAAAATCGCCCAAGAGCACGACCCTTCTCGCGAGGGCGTCGCCGCCATTCCCCGCGGCATCGTCAAGTGGCTGGTAGAGGTGTACGACGAAACCGGCGAAACGGTGGCCATCGCTACCATCCTCACCATGGTGCGCCGCCGCCTCGAAGCATGAGGGCGTTATTGGGGCTCTTTGGGAAGGATTTCCGTCTTTTCACCGAAATGATGCGCAAACCGCGCCAAGTCCTCGGCCAGCTCTCGATTGTTGGTGGCGCGCAGATAGCTCTGGCTAAGCGAGCGGAGGATTTGATATACAAAGCGGTCCATCTCCTGCACCTCCATTTCATTGGTCCACAGGTCTATGCGCAGGGTATCGCGGCTGCTTTTGTCGAACAGCGCTAATGCCAAGGCCTTGCACTCGTCCATCTCACCCGGAGCGTGCATGTCGGTTGCCCACCAGTGGATCTTTACCGGTATGCGCTCCTTGTTCAGGCCAACTCGAAGCGTGATGTCGCTCACCTTTTCTATTTCAGCAGTGTCCATACTCTCTCTGTGGTTAATGGCCGAGCAAAGGTATGCTCTCCTACCGTGAAAAAATCGGCGGCATTCCGCAGTGGAGAAAACGAAATGCCGCCGTCCACGTGCAGGGGATCACCGATCCACTTTTAGAGCAGCGTGTCTATTTTTTCTGCAAAATCCTTCTTCGGCCTGGAGCCTACTATTCGGTCAACCAACTTGCCGTTCTTGAAAAAAAGAAAAGTAGGTATGCCGCGCACATTGTACTCCATGGGAATCTTGGGATTATCATCTACATTTAATTTCCCAATAACGGCGCGCCCTTCGTATTCCTGCGCCAACTGCTCTACTACCGGATTCATTTGTTTACACGGGCCGCACCACTCTGCCCAAAGGTCTACTATCGTCAGCTTATCGCTGCCGAGCACCTCGCTTTCAAAGTTATCATCGGTAAATTCGCGTACCATCATGATAGTTAGGCGTTTGTTTTTAGGTAAAAAGATGCGTGAGCAAACAATATTTTTCCAAAAAAGTTTCTGCTTGGTGCGATAAATCTTGCCGGGTTAGCCTCGGCAGCCGTCATTGCCCTGGTGGAGATGGGCCGGTGCCGGGTGTGGTCGAAAGGCTATCCAAGAAGCGCCATGCGATGCCTAAGCGCACCGAGGCGAAAGGTTGCGCATAGTAAGCCGTTTGGAAAAAAAGCCGTTGGGTGGACCCCAGGGTAATGAGGTTTTCGTAGCGAAAGAAGAAGCGAAACGACTGTACTTTGAAGGCCAAGAACACATCTATCCACGGATAGGTTTGGGCCAAGAGGCTGTCTTGCAGGTGAAATTGTGCCGTGAGGGGCTGGTAGGCATCGGGTCGGAAGGCGGCGTTGAGGCGGAAATCGGCCCCGGCGTCGAGTAATAAGCGTTTGCCGAACAGATAGCCCGAGTGATAGAGCGCTCCTTTGGCGAACCACTCCGGCAGGCGCACTACGTCGGTGCGGTTGAAGCGCTGGGCGGCCAAGCATAGGTCGAGTCGCAGGCGTCCCCATCGGAGGTTTTCTCCCGCGCTCAACTGAACCACCTGTAGGGGAAGTGCCGTTTGAGCCGGCAGGCTGCGTTGGTCGTAGTAGATGTATTGATTCACCTGATGCGTTTGGGCACTTATCCAAAAGCCGGCGGCGGGCAAGAGGTACTTCACCGACAGCGTGTTTTCCACCGGCTTTTCCAACTCGTTGTGCCAAAAGGGGCGCCCACTGACGCCCAGGCGCCGGGCCAGCAGAGCGGGCGGATACCGCTGGCTGAGGAGCGCTGCCTCCAGTGTTCCTATTCTGCCCAATCCGAGGCTCAGGCGGCCGTCGAGGTGGTATTCTCCGAGGTTGGACAGCAGGCCTATACTCCCGTTGAGGTCGATCGACAAACGCCTTCCCCCACTCCACCGTAGCCGCCCGTTGAGGAAAAGGTTTTGGAAGGCGGTATCTGCAAAGGGTTCTTGCCGCCAATGGAGAAAGCTGTGTTGGAGGCTTACGGCGGTAACATTGGCGGGCGTGGTGGGTGCTTTTTGCGCAAAGGTGCTCAGCTCCAGGCTGTTATCGATGCGCTCCCATTCGGCATAATGCCGAACGCCGCGAGGGTCTACCAAAAAAGTGTCGAAGAAGGCAGCATCTCTGCCCAAAGGGAGGCCGGGCCGACTACCGGGGTCGGAAAACTTGAAGCGCTCTATGCTCCAGTCGGCTCGATGGCTCAGGCGGAGGGAACGTCCCGACTGCCTCGGGGTGCCCATCGGCGTCCAGTAATTAATCCAGCTGACGGCGGTACGCGCATGTCGGCTCAGAGCTTGTTGGTCGGGCAAGCGCACTTCGGCCGTTATAGGCCCGCCGAATTGGCCGCCGCCGATGGTCTCTGGGTTGGCCAAGCCGCCGTTTTCCTGCTGCTTGCTGACGTTTCGCGCCACTATTACGAAGCTGTCGAATCGCCGGTTTACAGGATACCATATACCCACCGCCAGCGACATGTGCTTGACGGCCTGATAGCGGTATTGTCCCAGGTGATTGAGGTTTTGATGAAAGATGGAAAAGTTTACTCCTTTGGCAAAGGTACGGGAGAACTTTGCCCGAAGCATAAGGTCGTTTTGCGTGCGCCCTTGGGAGACAAACAGGTCGGTTATCGAGCGATTTCCCACAAAGAACGGCAGGTCGTTGGCGTACAGGTAGTAGAGGTTGAATACCTGATATCCCGTATGCGCACCGCGCCGGGGGGCTGTCTGATACCATAGTGGCCGGGCCGAGGACCCGATATTTCCCAGCGTGCCCCAGTCTATCAGCGGGCGTCTGGCGGGGTCGTACATGCGAAAGGTCGCATCCGGCAAAGTGTCGTCTGCACAATGCAGGTGCTCGGGGGCCCAGGCCTGCAAATAGTAGACTGCTTGGGTGTCCAGGGGTAATCCTGCTGCAGCTGCTATCGTATCGGCGCCTTGTGCCCATCCTTGTGCGGCGGCCCACAGCACCAGTACCGCCACCGCTATGCCTCTGTACCGATAAGCTTTCGTTTGCCCAGGCTCCGCTGTGGAAAGGCAACTCCCTTCCCTCTTTACTCTTCCCTTTCCAGGTTGATCAGCGCTCTTCATACGTCATGGAGCCGCGTTCGACGGACGGTTTGCGCCATCTTTCTTTTACCATCAGACGCGTTTCGATTTCTTCCGAGTATGCCTAAAGCAGCGGCCGTCATGCCGGCGTGGGAGACAGCAGCGCGGGACTCATCCCCATGCTCGAAAATCCGCCATCGTGGTAGAGATTTTGCATGGTCACGTAACGCGTCAGATCGCTGAACAGGGCTACGCAATAGTCGGCGCAGGCCTCTGCCGGAGCATTGCCCAAGGGCGACATTTTATCGGCATAATCGAAGAACTCGCGAAATCCCTTGATACCTTGACCGGCAGTAGTCAGGGTCGGCGATTGCGAAATGGTGTTCACCCGGATTTTCTTCGCCGTACCCAAGTGATAGCCGAAACTGCGGGCAAACGACTCTAACAGTGCTTTGGCCTCTGCCATTTCGGAATAGTCGGGAAAGACGCGCTGAGCGGCTATATAGCTGAGCGCTACAATGCTCCCCCACTCGTTCATGGCATCCAGCTTCCAGAGGGTTTGCATGGTCTTGTGAAAGGATATCGCGCTGACATCGAAGGTTTTCTGCATCCACTCATAGTTCAAATCGGTATAGGGGCGGTTTTTGCGCACGTTGACGGACATGCCGATGGAGTGGAGCACAAAGTCCACCTTGCCGCCGAAGTGCTCTATGCTCTGGCGAAAGAGGTGCTCTAAGTCTTCTACGGAGGTGGCGTCGGCAGCGATGAGGGGAGCTCTGCAGGCTTCGGCCAATTCCTTAACGGCACCCATGCGCAAGGCCACCGGTGCATTGGTCAACACGATTTGGGCACCGTGTTGTACGCAGCGCTCGGCCACTTTCCAGGCGATGCTCTGTTGGTCGAGCGCACCGAAGATAATGCCTTTCTTTCCTTGTAAAATCATGGTGGTTTCGCTATTTTCAAACCAAGGACGGTGTTTTGCGGCGGCAAAGATGAAACCTTAGCGCGCTTTTTGCGCACTAAGTCGCCTATTTGTTCTGACAAAAAGGGTCAACGCAGCAGGGTCAGGTCGCCCTTGAGCAAGACCTTTTTGCCCGTTAAAAATTCTACCTCTGCCAACCAGGCGTAGACGTCAGAAGGTGCAGGCTTTCCGTTGTGGGTGCCGTCCCAGCCGATGCGGTCTAACGCCCCGGAGCCCTCGTATACCATTTCTCCCCAGCGGTTGTACACGCGCAAGATGAGCAGGCGCACCAGCGCGTCATCGCCGTCGGCCAGTAGGCGGAAGACGTCGTTGTCGCCGTCTCCGTTGGGCGTGAAAGCGTTGGGAGCGTAAACGCGCTCAGGTACCACCTGTATGCGGAAGGTGTATCGGCGCTCGGTGCAGCGGAGCACATCGCGCACCGTCAACGTGTAGGTTACCGATGTGTCGGGTCGCACCAAGGGCGGCGTCCCCGGATCGGCCGGCTCCCAGGTGAAGACATATCCCGGCGCCGCGGTGACCGGCAGGAGCACGCTTGACCCCTTGCTGATGAGGGTGTCCAGATCTCGCGCGCCGTCATATGCCGTGGGGACGACCACGGTAACGCGACCCGTATCGCGGCAGCCGGAGGCTTCCAAGATGTTCACCGTAAATTCGGTGGTTTGGTTCGGCCGAACGCGCACAACGGCGGCGTTCGGCGGGGGTAACACCAGGTTGGCCGGCTCCCAACTAAAAGTAGCGCTCGGCAAAGTCGGCGCCGCTATGCCGATGAGCGCCGTGTCGCCTGCGCAGATGGTATCGCCGAAGAGTTGTAACCCTGCGATGCCTCCAACGGCGACTACTTGGCGAAGCGTATCCCGACACCCCAGAGGCAAATCCGTGACGACTAAAGTAACGGTGTAATTGCCCTTTGCCGAAAAAGTGTGGGCCGGATTGAACAAATTAGACGTGCTGCCATCTCCGAAGCTCCACGCCGACAGGTCGGCTTCAACAGAGGTATTGAAAAATTGTACCGGAGCGCCTACACACGGCGATGGGCCTGTTGCAAATTGCGCACGCACCGGCGAAAAGTTCACCGGCATCTCTACCGAAATAGCGCAGGCGTCGTTTTGGCCTTTCAGCACCAGCCGGGCTACCGTGCTGTTCGTAGGAGGGCGGAAGGTGTAAACATGTCGCACGGGATTGACTTTACCTGCGGTAGTGCCGTCGCCAAAGCTCCATTCCCACGAGCTAACGCTGGCCGTGTCTTTGAGGCGAAACACAATGGAGTCGCCTACACAGATGAGGTTTTTGTCCATCTCAAAGGTGCCTTCCGGTCCTACGACGTTGAAGCTGCGCTCCACCGTGTCGCGGCAGCCAAAGGGTGTGATGGCTACCATGCGCACCGTGAAGGTACCCTTGGGGAACACCGTAGCCGCTTGGTTGCCGGCTACTTGGACGCCGTTGCCCAGGTCCCACAGAATGGTCAGTGGTACTCCGGAGCTCGTTGTGTTGGTAAAGGTCACGTTCTGCGGATAACAGATGACGCCGACGCCGTCTACGCTCGAGGCGAAGGCGGCTTGTGGAGGCGCCTGTACCTGCACGGTGGTGAAAGTAGAGTCCTTGCAGCCGGTGGCCACCTCGGTGAAGACCAGCTTCACCGTGTATTGGCCGGCAGCCCCATAAGCTGCGCCGGCAGTTTGTCCCACGGCCGTCTGTCCATTCCCTAAGTTCCAGCTCCAGCTGAGATTAGAGCCGCCGGCAGTGAAGTCGGACGCCTGCACACGCAGGGTGTCGCCTACGCAGAGGTGAGCGGGAGAGGGTAGAGTGCTGATCATGCTGACCGGCTTGTAGACGTTGATGGGCAGCTGAGCATAGCCCACGCACCCAAAGGCATCTTCTATGCGCAGCTCGACGTTGAAAAACTGCCCGTTGGGCGGTGGCGTGCGGAAGGTATGCGTAGGGTTAGTGTCTTTGCTTGTGGTGCCGTCGCCGAAGTTCCACTCCCACTTGACGATACCCGCTTCCGCCGTGCTTAAGTCCTTGAAAGACACGGTTGCCGGTATACAGATTTCCGTTTTATCGGCGGCGATTTGAGGGCTGTTGTTGTAAATGAATATTTGGCGCTCTAAGGTGTCTCTGCATCCGTTAACGCTTTCTACCTCCAGGCTGATGGTCTGCGGGCCGGAGGGGCCCAGCGGAATGTCGAGCGTAGGCTCATCCGTGCGAATAGGGCGCTGAAAAGAGAAATACCACGTATAACCCTTGTAGCAGGTGGCATTCACCCCCGTAGAGCCACCGGCGTCCAAAGTCTGCACCTGTCCGCCGCATATCGTATCGGGAAGGGTAAACTTTGCTTCCAGCACCCTCGGGCACACCACGGCCGTGTCGTAAGAGGGCGGGCAACCGCTTGAGGGGTCTTCGGCTTTCAGCACGACCGTGTAGTCTTTGGGCGAAGCGTACAGGTGGGTGAACGTCGAGTCAACCGTTGTGCTGTCGCCGTCACCTAAGTACCAGGTAACTACGGTTGCCTCTTGACTCTTGTTGGTAAAGGTGAACAGCCGCTCGTTGTCACAGGAAGTCTGGTAGTGTATCCGAGCGATAGGGCCTTTGACGCGGACGAAGTTCTCCTTTGTAACGGTGAAAAAGCAGCCGTTGTACTCTGTGGTCAGCGATACACTCAGCTCTCCGGTTTCACCTCGGTAAACCCAAGTGGGGTTTTGATTCTGAAAGCAATGCCAAAGGCGGTCGCTTTCAGAGGAGAAATGCCATCCGTCTATGCGCGGGTCAGTCGTCAGGGCGGTGAATTGTACGGTGTCTCCGGGGCATATCTCGGTTTTATCTGCCGTGAAATCTCCGGCGATAGGCTCACCCACTTCGATGAGCACCGCATAAGAAGTATCTATACAGCCCGCGTCGTTCTCGACGACCAGCCGAACTCGATAATCGCCGGCTGCAAGGAAAGTGTGCGGTACGGGGGCGTCGTTGGCGAAGGTTAGCGGTACGGTGCCGTCGTCGAAGAGCCATGTTCGGCGAACGATGGGCTCTCGAGAGGTGCTGCTGTCGAAAAAAGTCACGGTTAGTGGCGCGCAGCCGTGTTGTACATCGGGCATAAAGCGCGCGTTCGGGCGCCATATCGTGTCCACCTGGAGCGATTGGGCCTCGCAGCCGGCCGGCGTTCGGATGCGCAGCCTGACGGTGTCCAGCCACATCCCCAAACTCGAGTAGCCTGACGTGTCAGGCACCCTCCACAGGAAAGAGGCCGTCGGCCCTGTGGCCGTAGAGCCGTCGCTAAACGTCCATTCCCAGCTGTTGGCGTTGGGTGAAGTAGATGTGAAGGTAAACAGCGTCGGGTCGCTGCACGAGTAAGAAGGAGAAGCGATAAACGCCGCGGAGGCATCCTCTACGAACAAGGGCTGTGTCACGGTAGCCGTGCAATTGCCCAGGCCGGTTACCTTTAGGGTAATGTTTCGCAGCCCTGGAGTGGAGAAGACTACCGTAGGATTCCCCTCTTGAGAGGTTTGCGGGCTTGCTCCCGGGCCAAACGTCCATTCGTATATTCCGCTCTCTGAGGCGTTGACAAAAGATACCGGAGCATTCAAGCATACGGTGTCGTTGGCCGTCGAAAACGCCGCTGCGGGCGGGCCCACGCGCACCGTCCTGGTAACGGAGGCCGAGCATCCTACCGTGTCTGTTGCCGTCAGCGTCACGGTATAGGTGCCCAACTGGGTGTATGTCTGTGCGGGCGGGTTTACCAGTATTGACGTATCCCCGTTGCCAAAGTCCCAGCGGTAGGTAAGCGTTCCCGAACCGCCCGAGGTGGTGTTGGCGAAAGAGACCGTCAAAGGCGGCTGACAGGCGACCGGCGGCGCCGGGCTAGTGGTGAAATTTACGTTTGGCTTTATACCAACCTTTACCAGGTTCGGAAAAACTTGGGTAACGTTGCAAGAGCTGTAATTGGTCGTCAGCGCTACCGATACCGTAAAAATTCCCGCCGACGTGTACACGTGAGCGGGGGTAGCACCGGCTCCGGCAGCACCATCTCCGAACACCCAGGAGCGCCCTAGGATGCTAATGTCTCCCGATAGCGCAATCGAGTCGCTAAAGGTCACGGATAAGGGGGCACATCCTGAGGGAGGCTGAGCGATGACGAACACCTCAGGCCGGAGAAATACCGTTATCGGCACCGTGCCGATCACAGGGCCGCCGGGCGTTTCTCGGAACTCTACCACGTATGTCCCCGGCTTGTTGAAAATGTTAGCAGGGTTGCGAATGTTGGAGGAAGCCCCGTCTTTGAAGTCCCAGAAAAACGAATTGGCCCCCGCGGGTGCAGTGAAATTCACCAGTAAAGGTGCACAACCCTTCGTCACATCGGCCGTTTGGCCTAACAAGGCGGCACCGGAAGTCAGCGCCAGTAGCGTAAGTAGTGTGCGCATAAGCATTGGGATGCGGTTTCGATGCGGCGGGACAAAGCAAAGGAGGGATTGCTAAAAGAACGCAACAAGTTGCGGCATTTTTCTCACCCCTTACAGAAAAACCGCCCAATGGCCGCTTTCGGCGGGAAAAAGCTCATTTGCATCCCCTATTTGTACGCAGCGCGAAAGGTCAAATTGAGCCGCACCGGCGTCTCGTCGGCCGTGTTTTTGCGCAGCCGCAAGGCCAAATCGATACTGAAGCGCTCTTCGCGCAAGATGCGTTTGCCGTCGGCCAGCGACGGAATCAAGTCCAGCTGATTGCTGCGCTCTATGGGCGTCGGGAAGCGATAGGCCACTTCGACGTATCCGTTGGGGTCGGTCTCTCGAAAAATCCTTAGCGAAGCCTCTTCTACTGCGGAAAAGTCCGCATCTCCGAAAATGCCGACCAGAGAGGCCTGGCGCGTCAGAATGCTCTGTATATCGGCCTCTGTCTTGCCGTGCTCTTGCAGCGCACTCTGAAAGCGCGTGGGAATATCGCGAAAATAAAAATGGTGGGTTAAAAAAGGCCCCAGCCCTGGGGGCAAGACGAAGTCTCGCTGATACACCAAATCAAATCCAGGGCTTATCCGCTCCTTTTGGCAGGAGAGCACAGAAAAGCAAACAAAGAGAGTCAGCCACGCCCGCATGAAAACCGCTTGTTTTTTGAGCAGAGCAGAGGCGCATCTGCCGGTTATTAGACGGCTTTGCGCGGCTCGGCGTTGCCCACTTGCTCCAATTCCCTTTTTCGGGCCGGTCCCGAAAAGGGAGGAGAGGCGCCCTCAAAAGACAACTCGATAGCCGTTTACCTCCCGATGGATGGTGTACAATCCGGCGGGAAGGATGTTTTGTTGCAGTTCCGGCAGGTGGCTGAAGAGCGCCGGCGGCAGGACAACCGGTACCGGCAGGGCCAGTACAGGCGGCCGAAAGAAAGTGCGCTCTGTGCAAGGGAGCATCCCGTCGCGCGGGAAGTACATGGTCAGGCGTCCGTCACTCGATAGGCTCAAAAACGCCTGTGCGCGAGGACATCGACGCTCCACACGCGGTCGGGACAACCACTGGTGGGTAGTGATGATACGGCAAATGCCTATCCCTATGCAGTTGCCGTCGGCCTGCATGACGCCAAATTCGACGTCTGCCAACAGTCCCAAGCGGCCCAGATGCGTCGGGCCGGCCGTACGAGAAAAGGAGTAATCGGTCATAAAAGTGATTAAACGAGAGGGTGAAAGAAGATTGTTTCCAAGAGCCTTCGGATTCCTCTGAAAGGAAAGTTAGAAACCCATCCTCATCGGTTTTTGCAGTAATTACGGTCTTTTTACCACCCAAAAACGTGCCGTTTTAAAACGACTAACAAAAATACCCTTTCCAGGGTGGCTACTAAATGTCGGAGAAGGCGGCCTGCAGGCGCCTGCGAAACAGGGCGACGTCGCATACCCGGCGCCACCGTTCGGCCCAGGCGTAGTGCCGTTGGAATGCTCGCTCGCCATACGCCAGCAATTGCTCGGCCGACGCATGGACGGCGGCGCCGTACAACCAGCGCTCCCAGATGGGCGGCACCTTGTAGGGTTGTCGAGCGGCGGCGCGCTCCGCGGCGGCCAACAGAACGGCTAATACCTCGTCGGGCCAAGGGTGCGGGCCGTGCAAAAGAGCCCGGCAAAGGGGACTGCTCGGCAGATGCCAGTTCTGGTCGTCGTCGGCCCATTCGAGCACCTGGCGCTTCCGTCCTTCTTCCGAGGCATCAGTACCCGGCTGTGGCGAAACGGCAGAACGAATGTCCGGCCGTTCTATCGTCGCCTGGTCGGCCTCTTGCGCGGGGGCGAAAACCTTCCAAGCCGGCCTGCGGGCGGCCAGCCATGCTGCCGTCGGGCCCAACACCCGGCAAACGAAAGGGACTATCTCCTTTTGCCGGACGGCAACATCCATCACTTTGGGCAACCATTCGGGCGGCAGTCGCCAACCGCGCTGCTCGGTCAGACGCAAAAATTCCATTATGAGTGGATGATAGGACTCCCTTTGCACGATATGTGCTAAAAACGGCACGATGGATATGGGACAAATCGGTCTCGCGTCGGGCATCGGCGGCCGTGGTTCCTCGTCCGATGCCGATAACAGCGCAGCGGCTCCTCGGTGTAACAATCGAGCCGCTGCCAAGGCTTCTAAAACCGACGCGGCAGAGCCATCCACCGGCGCCTTCACCGTGCGAAGGCCGGCCATAGCTGCTCGAATCCAATCCGGCCAAACATCTTGCATACGCTAAAAACGGCGATTTTTTAGCCAAACTGAGGTTCTCGCCACCCGCACACCCTACTCTGGTAACCCGGGTACCCTCGTAAATGACAAAAATGGCCTCAAAGGGTGACCCCACCCAATAAATAGGCCCGGAGAAATCCTGTATATTTACCGCATATTACCATCAGGCTAAGTAAAGGCGACCATTATTTTTATGACGACGATCTTGGTTCCTACAGATTTCTCGAAGTGTGCAGAGAACGCTCTTCACAGTGCTTTTGTCTTAGCCGAACGCACCAACGCTGCCATAGTCGTGTTGCACGTCGTCTTTCCCAACGAAGCGCTGGACAACAACATCTACAACGCCTTTTGGACAGAGGAGTACCTGCAAGAGCGCCAACAAGCGCTGCGGCGGTGGACGGAGCGCATTCGGCAGCCCGTACGCTTCGGCCAGGTGAAAACGGACGTGCATTGCCGCGTCGGTTTCCCCGTGCCTTCCATCTGTGAGGCCGCCGAGGAACTCAAGGCTGACCTCATCGTCATGGGTACGACGGGAGCCACCGGCCTGCGCGGTGCCATCTTGGGCAGTGTAGCAGCAGGAGTAATGGCCCATACCGAACTTCCCGTCCTTTCTATACCCAAAAACCGGATATTCGACCTGACCGTCAACGCCGTTCTGGCCACCGATTTTCGCTTCGATGTCAGCCAGGCCACCTTAAACGTGCTCAGAGAAGTTCTCGCCGATATCAAGGGAAAGTTGCACATTCTACACGTCATGGCCCAGCCCGATGCACCGCGTCAGGTGGAAAAAGAGCAGCAGTTGAGCGCTCTACTCCATCCTGTAGCCCACGAATTTCACTACCTACACGACCGCGACATCGTACAGGCGGCCATCAACTTCATCGAAGCCCTCGACGCAGGGCTGCTCATAGCCGTCGCACATAGGCACAGCATCTTTCACCGCATATTCTTCGACAGAACGACTCGCCGTTTGGCCCATCGCGCACAGGTTCCTTTGTTGACGTTGCACGATATGTAATCACAAGACAATCAGGAGCAAAAAGATTGTCGGCAGTGTTGACGCCGGTCATCCTTTGCAAGGCATCTGTCCGAGTACATTCGTATCAAAAAATGTAAAACAAGGAGGTAACCATGGCACTGATTAAAGGGAATCCAGAACTTTCTCTTTTTCCGGCCGCGTCTTGGTGGTCGGACTTTTTTAACGACGAGGCAGAGTGGGCCTTTCCGGGATGGAGGGGGATGTCTATGCCCGCCGTGAACATAGCAGAGAAAGACGATGCCTACACCGTCGAAGTAGCTGCGCCGGGTTTCCAAAAGGACCACTTCCGCATCGAGGTGAAGAATGGCTATCTCATCTTGTCCGGCGAGCAACGCGAGGAGAAAAAGGAAGAGGAGAAGGGCAAATACACGCGGCGTGAATTTCGCTACGGTTCGTTTTCGCGTTCGTTTGCCTTACCCGATGACGTAGATGAGGCGCGCATTCGAGCCCGTTACAACGACGGCATCTTGGAGGTGACCTTACCTAAGAAAGAAGCTGCTCCCGCGCAAACGGCAAAAAGCATTGCTATTGAATAACCGCGCTTTAAAGTGCCCGTACTGAGGCTCATGAATACGGGCCAATGCGCCTAAAATCGTTATGTCATGACGGCCGACATGCCTGTTTCGCGTATCATGACCGCTAAGGTCACTACGGTGTCTCCTACCGATACGATGGACACCGTGCGCCAGTTGTTGGAAAAAGGCGGTTTTCACCACTTACCCGTAGTGGAGGACAGGCGCCTGGTGGGCCTTATCAGTTACACGGACTACCTGCGCCTTATCCGCAACGTGTTCAGCAACAACCAAGAGGCGCGGGTCAATGAGCGCATTTTACAGGCTACGCTCGTTAAGGACGTCATGACGGAACATTTGTTGTGTTTATCACCAAACGACACCGTAGAAACGGCGCTGCGCATTTTCAAGGCTAACCATTTTCACTCCCTACCCATCGTGGACGAGCACATGCATCTGCTGGGCATCGTAACGACGATGGACTTAATGCGGGTGCTTGAGACGGTTTTTATCGAACAGACTCGCCGCTAAGGGAGCATTTTGGCTTTTTGAGGTGAAACGCCGCGAGGAGGGCGCCGAGGGTTGCCTGTTTTCTCTACTTTTGCCGGCCTTTTCCTTTTGCACCACTTCCTCGATGCGGAGGTGAAAAGGGCGGCAAAAAGATTGTCAGAAGTATGCGGCTGAAAACCCTCGAGCTAAAAGGATTCAAGAGCTTTGCTAACGAGACCGTTATTCACTTCCACGCCGATGTCACCGGGGTGGTAGGCCCCAACGGCTCGGGCAAGAGCAACGTGGTGGATGCCGTCCGTTGGGTCTTGGGCGAACAGAAGAGCAAAGAGCTGCGGCTGGACAAAATGTCCAGCGTCATCTTCAACGGCACAAAACGCCGAAAAGAAGGCCAGATGGCCCAGGTATCTCTTACTTTTGAGAACACCCGCAACCTTCTACCAACCGAATTTCACACCGTTACCCTCAGCCGCATCCTTTACCGCAGCGGAGAAAGTGAGTACCGCCTCAACGGCGTGCCGTGCCGCCTCAAGGACATCAGCTCCTTGCTGATGGACACCGGTATCGGGCCTGACTCGTATGCCATCATTGCGTTGAACATGGTGGAAGACTTGCTCAGCGACCGCGAGCAGGCGCGCCGCCGCATGTTCGAGCAGGCGGCCGGCATCAGCAAGTACAAGGCGCGAAAGCACGACACCCAACTCAAGTTGGAAGCGACCTCGGCCGATCTCGACCGCGTCGAAGATCTTTTGTACGAAATCGAAGACCAGCTAAAAAAGCTCGAAAAACAAGCCCAACGCACGCAGAAGTACTACGAACTCAAGGACGCATACAAAAAAGCGGCCGTCGAGCTCAATCGGCATCAGTTGGAGCAACACCGCCGCCATTACCGCGAACTGGAGCGGCAAATCCAGGAACAAGAGGAACTTCATCGAGCCAACGAAGTGCAGATTCGCCAATTAGAGGCCGAGTTGGAGCGCTTGCGCAAGTCGCAAACCGACGAAGAAGTCGCCCTAAGCGCCCGCCAACAGCAGGTCAACCAGACCACGGCTCGCGCTCGCTCCAAAGAAAACGAAAAAAGTTTGCTGCTCCAAAAACTCTCCTTTCTCAAGCAGGAGAATGCCCGCCTGGAAGACCAGCTGAGGCGCGCCGTTGAGACGGTTCGCCGCCTCGATGCTGAAATAGAGACCTATCAAACGGAGCTCAACGCCGAAAAGCACCTCGAAGCTCAGTTAGAGGCCGAATTAGAACAGGCCCGCCTCACTTTGGAGAAAGTGCAGGCCGACCACAACCAACTAAAAGGGCACTTAGAAGTGTTCGTGCGCGAGCAACAAGAGGTCGAACGCCAAATCGTGGAGTTGGAGCGTCGAAAAGCCGTGCAGAACAACCAAATAGAAAACCTCCGGCGCGATATGGAGCGCACGCTGGCCGACGTGGCGCTTCGCCGCACTGAGATGGATACCCTGCAGAGCAGCGCTGCCGACATCGAGCGCCGCATCCAGGAGCAGAGCGCTAAAATTGCCCATACAGAAGCCGAAGAAGAACGGCGCCGGCGCGAGATCGCCACTACCGAGGGCGAACTGGAGCAGCTGACCCGCCAACTCGCCCAGCATAATCGCCAACTCGATGCCCGCCGCAACGAATATAAGCTCACTAAGAGCATGGTAGAAAACTTGGAGGGCTTTCCGGAAAGCATCAAGTTTCTCAGCCAACAAAAAGAGTGGGCTAAAAACTGCCCCCTGCTTAGTGACCTCATCTACGTCTCCGAAGAGTATCGCGCCATCATCGAAGCCTATTTGGAGCCCTATCTGAACTACTACGTCGTGCCCAATGCCGAGGCGGCCATCGAGGCCATCCGGCTGTTGGGGCGCAGCCAAAAGGGGCGGGCCAATTTCTTTTTACTCGACGCTTTTGAGCACTACGAGGCACCGCTAACCCTTTTGCCACCGGGAATACGCGCGCTCGACGTGGTCGAGGTAGAGCCGGCCTATCGCCCCTTGGTGGCATATCTGTTGGAAAACGTCCTCATCGTGGACGACCTTGCCGCCACGGCCGTTGCGTCACCTCAGACGGCAGGGATCACCTTCGTCTCCCGTTCCGGCACCTTTGTGCGGCGCCGCTTTAGCATAGGCGGCGGCTCCATTGGGCTTTTCGAGGGTAAAAAGATCGGGCGAAAAAAGAATCTCGCCCTGTTGGAGGCCGAAATCCGCCGCCTGGAGGCTGCCGAGGCGGAGCTCAACCATCGAATAGGTCTGCTGCGTACCCATCTGCTCCGCCTTAAACAAGAGGAGCAAACCCAACTGCTGCAGCGTGAGCGCGAGGCGCTCGGCCGCCTGCAAAGCGAACGCGCAGCGCTGGTGGCGCGCATAGAAAACATAGCCACCTTCGTCCAAAACTTCGATGCTAAGGCTGCCGAAAGCGGGCAACTCATCGAACAAATAGAGGAAAATAACCGGCAAATCGAGGCACAGTTGGCTCAAAAACAGGAACTCGCCGAACAACTCCGCGGGCAATTGGGACAAGCCGATGGCTCCTTTCGGCAAGTGGCCGAGGCGCTCAGCCGCTCCAGTCATGCTTTCAACCAGAAGCAGATCGATTTTGTCCGCCAGCAAAATCGCGTCAACCTTTACCAACAAGAGCTCGCTTTCCGCCAAAAAAGCCGAGCCGAACTGTCGGCACAAATCGAACAGTACCGCCAAACCTTGGCGAGAAGTGTCGATGAGCAACACCTTCTACAGACCGAGATAGCGCGCATAGAGGAGTCGCTTATTGTCGCCTATGCCGAAAAAAAGGCCCAGGAGGCTACCCTTAGCGCTGCGGAGCAGCAGTACTTTCAGGTGCGCAACGACATACACGAGCGCGAAAACCGCTTGCGCGAGCATTACCGCCGCCAACAGGAGCTCCAAGGTGCCGTTCATCGGCTCAAAGACAAGTTCTCAGAAGCTAAGTTCAGCATGACCGCCATTTACGAGCGCCTGCGCGCCGAATTCGGCCTTCAGCCGGAAGACCTGCTCCAACATCCGCTCGACCCGGAGGCCGACAGAGAGGCACTCGAGCGAGAGGTACTCAGCCTCAAACGCCGCCTGGACAACTACGGCGAGATCAATCCGCTGGCCATCGAAGCCTACAACGAAATCAAGGAGCGGTACGACCATATCGCCGCCCAGCGCAACGACATCCTCGCTGCAAAGGAAAACCTGTTGCAAACCATGCGCGAAATCGAGGAGACGGCTACCCAGCGCTTTATGGAGGCTTTTGAGCAGGTGCGCCAAAACTTCGTTCGCGTCTTCCGAACGCTTTTCAGCGAAGAGGACTCCGCCGACCTCATCCTCACCAATCCCGCCAACCCGCTGGAGTCCGACATTAATATCGTTGCCAAACCCAAGGGCAAGCGGCCCCAAACCATTGCACAGCTCTCAGGAGGGGAAAAGACGCTAACTGCCATTGCCCTGCTCTTCGCCCTATACTTGCTCAAGCCCGCGCCTTTTTGCATCTTCGACGAGGTAGACGCTCCTTTGGACGACGTCAATATCGAAAAATTCAATCGCATTATCCGCGAGTTTTCCCGGCAGTCCCAGTTCGTCGTCGTCACCCACAACAAGGCGACCATGGCTGCCGTGGATGTCATCTACGGCGTCTACATGCCTGAGGAAGGCGTCAGCGCCGTTGCACCGGTAGACTTCCGCCAGCTCTATCACGAGCCCTTACTGTTGGAAGATGAGAAAGGATAGCCTACAGCGTCAGCCCTCCATCCACACTGAGGACAGCGCCGTTGATGAAGCCGGCCTCGGGCGAAGCCAGAAAGACATAGGCTGCGGCTATTTCCTCCGGTGTGCCCAGACGACCTACCGGTGCTTTCTCTCGCATCATTTGCAGTACCTTTTCCGGTAGGGCATCTGTCATTTCCGTCTGAATAAAGCCCGGCGCCACGGCATTGGCCGTGATGCCCTTTCGGCCAAACTCTTTTGCCCACACTTTCGTCAAGGCGATGACCCCGGCCTTAGTAGCGGCGTAGTTGCTCTGGCCAAAATTGCCGTACAACCCCACTACCGAGGCGGCGTTGATGATACGCCCCCAACCGCGGGCTTCCATGTAGGGGTATACGGCTTTGGTGCAGTGGAAAACACCGGTTAAGTTGACGGCAATGACTTCATTCCACTGTTCGGCGGTCATTTTTTTCAGCGTAGCATCGCGGGTGATGCCGGCATTGTTAACGAGGATGTCGATGTGGCCGAAGTATTCGGCGGTTTGTCGGGCTGCCTGTTCGACGGCGGCGTAGTCTGCCGTGTTGACTTCGAGGAAATAAGCGGGCAAATGATGGCTGCGGCACTCGGCCTCTAAGGCGGTGCCCCGTTGGCGCTGGACATCCCAGATGGCTACGCGCGCACCTTCCTTTAAAAAGCGCAGCACGGTAGCGCGCCCGATGCCACCGGCTCCGCCGGTGACAATAGCGACTCGGTCGGCTAAGAGCATAGTAAATGCGGCTGATAATGATGAACAATAAACGATGTGTGCTCCGAAGATTTATCGGCGCCGTCGGGCAAAAGTAGAATGCATCTTGGCCGTCATAGGCGAATTAGAAACCCTTATCCGTCTGCTCGGTCAAGGGCTTTTTTATGGGTTTGGCGAGCGGTTGAATTCTTTTACAAAAAATTCATTTTCAGTGTTTATCAAGGCAAATACATCGCCCAACCGGCCGAAAAGACAGAGGAGCGTTTTTCAAAGTCAACCCTCTAAAAGTTTACCTTGGGCTTGAGGAGATATCGCGACGGTATTTTACCGATGGCCGTCGTACCCCTATTTTGGCTCGTCAATTCACGTATACGGCCGGCAAAATTTGGCCGAGTGGGTATTATGGAAACGCGAGTCTGGATGACGGCACTAATGTTGGGCGGCTATGCGGCCGTTTTACTGGGCTTGGCCGTTCGGGCCGCCCGCCGGACGCGGTCGTTGGCCGAGTACGCCATCGGAAGTGAGGGTTTTCCGCCTGTAGCGGTAGGCCTTTCGCTGGCGGCCAGCATCACCAGTGCAGCCACCTTCATCATCAATCCGGGCTTCGTGGCTTTGTACGGATGGAGCGCCTTTTTAGCGATGAGTGTTGTGCTACCGCTGGGCTTGGTAGGTTCTTTGATCGTGCTGACGCGCAGTTTTCGGCGCTATGGAGCACAAGTCAAAGCGCTGACGCTGGCCCAGTGGATGTATAAGCGCTACAACAGCGCCGCCTTAGGGAGCTGGTTTGCTGCCTTATCGCTGTTGCTATTGACGTTTGTCGTCTTGATATGCGTAGGCTTAACGAAAGTGATTGCCTCTGCGCTGGGGACGGCAGAGCTGCCGGTATTGGTAGGGTTGGTGCTTTTCGTGTTCGGCTACATGATGTGGGGGGGGGCTAACTCTATGGTGTACACCAATGCGATACAGGCCGGGCTAATGCTGGTGGTGGCCGTGCTCATGTTAAGTTCAGGTTGGTCGCATTGGGCGGAGGGCTGGGGCGCCTTTTGGGCAAAAATAGCCGCTATAGACCCTCTGCTGACGGCTCCTACCAATCCCAAAAGCGCCTTATTTCGCGATTGGTTCGAGGTGGCCTTTTGTAATTTCATTATAGGTGTTGCCGTCGTTTGCCAGCCGCACATCGTAACTCGCTCGCTGTTGCTCCGCGACGAGCGCGACGTAGGGCACTATCTATTCGTGGGTATCGCCGCCGAGCTGGTGTTCTTTGCGGTACTGTTTACCGGGTTTTATGCGCGGCTTGCGTTTCCCGACCTGCGAGGCCCCAATGGGGTGCCCTTGCCGATGGACGGTATCATTCCGGCCTATGTAGTGTCGGTGTTTCCCGTAGGTGCGGGCCTGTTGGTCGTTTTGGGACTGCTATCTGCCGGCTTGTCCACCCTGGAAGGGCTCATCCAGTCGCTCTCGACGACGCTGACGTTAGACCTAATCGGCCCTTTGCTGGGCAGGCGAAGGGTATTAACCGACGTGCAGCAGGCGTGGCTCCATCGGATGGTCATCGGATTGTTGGCCGTGGGTGCTATAACATGGAGTCATCAGCAATTGCTCCATCCCAATTTAAGCGTCGGCATCCTGGCACAAAACGGCGTATATGCCTTTTTCTCGGCAGCCTTTATGCCGGTATTGCTGGGTATTTTCTTCTCCAAAACTCCTCTGCAGGCGGTATGGGCAGCTTCCGTAACGGCGGTGGTGGTGCACTTCTCCGTCTACTACGGCGCGCTGACACCTTATACCAGCGGAGCGGTGCGCAACCCTGCCGTTGCTGCAGCTTTGGCAGTAGTCTGCTCGGTTGTAGTAGGGATTGGGGTTGCCTGGTGGAAAACAGGCGCTCTACCTTTCGCTCCAAAAACGACAAGGAACTTATGAGAAAAGGAATGCAACTGCGGCTTACTTTGCTTTATATCGCCCTGGTTATCGGCGGCGCAGCAGCATACACACAGACAATGGAAGACCTGCCTTATCCGCCCGACACGCGCAAGGTAACCTTGCCTAACGGCATCCAGATCGCTTATGTGGACCGCGGCGAGGGGCCTTACACCCTTCTGTTGCTGCACGGACTGGGCACGTATTTGAAGGCTTGGCTCTATAATATAGATGCTCTGGCCATGCAAAACCGCTGTGTCGCCATCGACCTGCCGGGCTACGGCAAATCGAGCAAGGGGGATTATCCGTTCTCTATGTCATTCTTTGCCGAACAAGTTGCGCTCTTTTGCGAGCAACTCGGGCTAAGTAAGGTGGTATTGGTAGGGCACTCTATGGGTGGGCAGATTGCTCTAACGCTGGCGTTGCAAAAGCCGGCCCTTGTGGAGCGGTTAGTGCTGTTGGCGCCTGCAGGCATCGAGACTTTTACGGCCGACGAGGCCAGCTGGTTAAAAGCCGTTTATACTCCGGAAACTCTAAAGAACGCCTCTGAACAACAGATTCGCAAGAACTTTTTGGCCAATTTTTACCGATGGCCACCTGATGCGGAGATTCTGTACACCGACCGGTTGGCCTTGCGCCAGACGGTGGAGTACGATGCCTGGTGCCGCATGATTCCGCAATGCGTGCGGGCCATGCTTGATGAGCCCGTGTTCGATCGGCTCCAAGAGATAGAGCAACCTACGCTTATCCTTTTCGGTGCGGAGGACGCGCTCATTCCCAATCGCATCCTCCATCCGACGCAGAGCACGCTTCAAATAGGCCAACTGGCCCAGGTCAGCATCCCGGGTAGCCAGTTGCACTTCATCCCTCAGGCCGGTCACATGCTCCAATGGGAGCAGGCAGGTGCCGTTAACGACGCTATTAAGGCCTTTTTAGCCGAATAATCGCTCGGAAAAGCAAGACAGCCGTCTGGGGCCTCTTAAGGGAGGAAGCGGCGGCTGCCGAACAGCAGGCATATGCCTGGTGGTAAGCCTTTATTTTTCAAAAAACTTTTCACTATTCACGTTTTATTGCTATGAAACAGCTACTTACTGTTCTGCTAGTTACTTTTTGTTCCTTTGGGCTACATGCCCAGCGCGGCCAGGTGACGGGAAAGGTCACCGATAGTACCACAGGAGAGGTATTGCCCGGCGCCACCGTGGTGGTAGATGGAGCCATGGGCGGCACGGCCACCGACCGCAACGGTAACTACACCTTGTCGGTAGAGGCGGGAGCGCGCCGCTTGGTCATCTCGCTCATTGGCTACCAATCGGCCGTTATTTCGGTAACGGTAGTGGCCGGTCAGACCGTTAATGCCGATGTTACTTTGGAGCCCACCGGTATTCGCGGAGGGGAGGTAGTGGTGTCGGCCTCGCGTCGGGCGGAGAAGCTGACCAATGCCCCGGCGACGATTTCGGTCATCACCGCGCAGGCCATCGCCGAGTTGCCCTCCTTCAACGTCGCCGAGTTGCTCGGGCGTCAAAAGGGCCTCGACTATGTGCGCTCCGGCGTGTTAGGTATCGGCGTCAATGCGCGCGGCTTTAACAGCGCTTTTAATCCTAAGAATTTGCAAATCAACGATAATCGCTTTTCCACGTTGATTGCCACGGGCTTGCCGCTGGGAGCGCTGAGTACCACGGTAAAGGAGGACGTGGAGCGCGTAGAGGTCATCCTCGGGCCTTCTTCGGCGCTGTATGGCCCCAACGCTCACAATGGGCTGCTAAATACCATTACTAAAGACCCGCGCACTTCCGAGGGCACGACCATAGCCCTGGGCTTGGGCAACCAAAACGTGCTGAGCGGCCGAGTGCGCCATGCTATGCGCCTGAGCAACCGCGTCGCCTTCAAAATCAGCGGAGAGTACACCCGCGGCACCGAGTTTGAGTACACCGACACCGTTTACTCCGGCCCCAACGCCTATCCGGAGTACTTGCTCGACCGCGACTTCAACTCCCTGCGCGGTGAAGCCCAGGTGTATTACACCGTTAACGAGGCCTCTACGGTCATTGTCGGATACGGCGGCAGCAACAGCAACAACATCGGCAATACCAATGCCGGCCGAAATCAAATCCGCGACTGGCAGGTGCACTGGTTCCAAGCGCGATACATCTCACCGCGCTTTTTCGCCAATGTCTACTACACGATGAGCCGCACCGACTCTACCTATGCCATGAACCGGCGTACGCTCAACTATCAATCCTATAAAGCCGCCGGCTTTTCGGAAGAAGAGGCGCGTCAAAAGTCGCTTGCTACCCAGTACTTTCTGGGTCTCGAGCTGCCCAGAGGTGCCCTTTTTCAGGACAAGTCCGACCGTTTAAATGCCGAGGTACAGTACAACAATACCTTGGGCAATCTCTTCGACTATATAGTAGGTGTTCAATACCAGCGCGATATCGCCAACAGCAACAACACCTATCTGTTGGACAAGGATGGGCCGATCACCATCGACCAGATCGGCGCATACGTGCAACTGGAGCGCCGCCTCTACGAGCGCTTCCGCGTGGTATTGGCTGCTCGCGCCGACAATCACCAGCTGTACGACTTTAATTTCATCCCCAAGGCGGCCCTGGTGTACAATACCGACCGGAGCGCTGTTCGCCTCACCTATGGCGAGGGCATCGCCGCACCCACCATTCTCAACCTGGAAGCCAATATCTTCGGCGGCTTGCTCTTGGGCAACAGCCCGGGTTTCACCATTCGAGAGTTCGACATGAGCGACGGCTCGGTTACCCGCGAATATGCGGTGCGCAAGCTACAAGTAGAGCGCATTCGCACGCTCGAGCTGGGCTATAAGACTCAAATCGGAAACCGCATCTACATAGATGCCAACGCCTATTACAACCAGTCGGAAAACTTCCTCAGCCCGGCGGTGAACGTCGCCGCCGACCGCGGGGAACTCATCGACCACGACGGAAACCCGGCGACACCCCCCATCCAACGCTACCGCGGCTACGCCGTGCAGCGCGGCGACAGACCTATTTCAGATTTCATCAACACCGTACCTATGCCCGACGGCAACAGAGGGGCCGACCTGGTGCTGAGCTATGTCAACTTTGGCCGCGTGAACACGTATGGAGCCGATTTCGGCTTTAATGTCAGCATAGCCAAAGGGCTGACCGGCACCCTCAACTACTCCTGGTTCGGCTATACCATAGATAAAAACGACCCTAACAACGACGGCAACCGAGATGGCAAGGTGGACGAAAACGACTTGCCCATCAACACACCGGAACACAAATTGGGCGTGGGGCTCAACTACCGGGCAGGTAACTTCTTCGCCTCGGCCTTCGGCCGTTGGGTAGCCGAATACGACTTCTTCTCCGGTATAAACGTAGCAGCCAGGACAAATCCCAACCTCATCTACGGCGGCATGCCGGTGGTGGCAGGGCAACGAGTGGGCTCCTCATTCAACTACGGGCCTTTGGGCGGCTTCTTCAACCTCGACATAGCCGTAGGCTATACCTTTGCCCGCTACTTCACCTTGTCGGCGCAAGTGGTTAACGCCCTCAACCAGGAAGTGCGCGAGTTTGTTGGCTCTCCGGCCATTCGTCCGCTGTACTCGGCGGAATTGAAAGTCAATCTGCCGGCTATTAAGAGAAAATAAATTCGTATAACGTCGCTTTGGTCCGAATAGGGCATGTACTCACCGGGGGAGTGCGTGCCCTATCTCGTGGCCTTTGGAGACTTTACTGCGATAGTTTTTCATGAAAAACGCGATCATTGCCTCCGTAGGGGCCTACGTTCCGCAGCAGGTGCTGACCAATGCTTACTTCAATGAGCTGCTCGGCGAAGATGTAGACACGTGGCTGCGCCAGAACGTTCACATCTACGAGCGGCGCTGGTGCGCTCCCGAGGAGTCTACTGCAGACCTCTGTGAACATGCGGCTCGGCAAGCGCTTTCGCGGGCGGGGGTGGAACCGGCGGAGGTAGACCTTATCGTGATTTCCACCGACACGCCGGAGTATGTGTCGCCTTCCACCGCATCGGTTTTGCAATACCGCCTGGGAGCGCATCGCGCCGGGACATTTGACATTAACGCCGCCTGTGCGGGTTTCGTGACCGCGCTGGATATCGGCGCCAAATACATCCGCGCCGACGAACGCTATCGATACGTGTTGGTCATCGGCGCATACGCCATGAGCAAATACTTAAATCCAAAAGATAAGAAAACCGTTACGCTTTTTGCCGACGGAGCAGGCGCCGTGCTGTTGCAAAGCGCACCGGCAGAGGACTCAAGCGGCTTTCTGGCCGGCGAATTGCGCACGTTAGGCCAGTATCACGATTGGATGGGCATTTATGCCGGCGGCACCCATCGCCCCATCGCGCCGCACGTGCTGGAGCGTGGGGAACACCGGCTGCAATTTGTGCGAAAATTTCCCCCGGAACTCAATCCGAACGTCTGGACCGACATGGCGCTACAACTGTGTCGGCGCATAGGCGTCACTCCGGCAGAGGTACAGCATTACTTTTTGACCCAAATCAACATCAACAGCATTTGGGCAACGCTGGACCGACTGGGGGTGCCTCGAGAGCGTGCCACTACCATCATGCACTACTACGGCTACACCGGCTCGGCCTGTATACCCATGGCCCTCAACGAAGCCTGGGAAAAAGGTAAAGTCCACAGAGGCGACTTGTGCTTTTTTATCGGTTCGGGCGGAGGCTTGGCCTTTGCCGCAGCCGCTTTTCGCTTTTGAACACTGCGCCCCTTCGAGCAACGGAAGAGGAATTAAATTTGCTTCCGTCGCGCTATACGCGAAACGCTCGTCGTTTCATTACCCAAAAGCTCATCTAAACCCGTATGGACTTATGCTCAAATGGCCGCTTTTTTTAGGTGTGGTTTCTCTGGTCTTAAGCGTCCGTTCAGCCCTTTTGGCTCAAGGAGAGCCTTATCGCCCCGCCGACACAGAAGAGGAGTTTGAACGCCGATACCAGGAGCGCATAAAAAAAGACCGCTTGTACGGCATATACATTCCTAAAAATTTGGACGATGCCATTGCCCAGCTATATAAGCTCACGGATGAGTCGCTGCGTCAGCGCATTCGCGCCTTGCCGGAGGATAGCGTCTGCCTGCGTCTGCACGCTCGCCTAGGCCAGTGGATGATCGTCAACTGGGGCTTTTACGAAGGCTCGCGCTTGTCGCACTACCTGCGCAGTGCCGGCATCACCTATCCAGACGACATGGCGGATTTCCTTATCCTCGCTTTCCACCAACACCTGAACAACCGCCCTGTGCAGGTGCGACAACTGGCCACATATTTCAAAGAAAAGCGAAAAAAAGAGTGGCAAGAACGCCTCAAAAAGAGCCCGGTCCTCTGGGAAGAGGTGCGCAAACGCCCCCGACCCGACAGTTTGCCGCCCTCCTCTACAGCCCATCCGCGCGCCGACTCTACTGGCCGCCCTGTGGCTAAGGGCCAATAGCTTGCCGACAAGAGTAAAAAAAGCCCGTACTTTTGCCCCGGCTATGGGTAAAAAACTCCTTATTGTAGAATCTCCGGCGAAGGCAAAGACGATCGGAAAATACTTAGGCCCTGACTTCATCGTGAAATCCTCGTACGGGCACATTCGCGATTTAGAAAAAGGCAACGACTTAGGTGTAGATGTAGATAATGGCTACAAGCCGCACTACGTCATCCCGCCGGAAAAGCAAAAAACCGTCAAAGAGCTGCGCGAGACGGCCCGCCAGGTAGAGGAGGTCTGGCTGGCCACCGATGAAGACCGTGAAGGGGAAGCCATATCGTGGCATCTGTGCGAAGTGTTGGGCTTAGACGTAGAACAGGCCAAGCGCATCGTTTTTCACGAGATCACCAAGCCCGCTATCGAGCAGGCGGTGAAAAATCCGCGCCGTGTCGATCTCAACCTGGTGAACGCCCAACAGGCGCGCCGGGTGCTCGACCGCTTGGTGGGTTGGGAACTGTCGGGCCTACTGTGGAAGAAAATCAAAGGGCAGCTTTCCGCCGGACGCGTCCAGTCGGTCGCCGTCAAACTCATTGTAGAGCGAGAGCGCGAAATCCAGCGCTTTAAGCCGGAGGCCTACTTTCGCATTACTGCGGACTTTCTGGCACCCAACGCTCAAGGGAAACCGACTCCCTTCCGAGCAGAAAGCCCAGACCGCCTACCTTCTGCCGAACGCGCCGAAGAAATGCTGAAAAAATGTATCGGCGCTACCTACTTCGTGCGCCACATCGACGTGCGCCCTACGCGCCGCCGGCCGGCACCGCCTTTCACTACCTCAACCCTACAGCAAGAAGCCAGCCGCAAGTTCGGCTTCTCTGTTAGTCGCACCATGTCCATAGCACAAAGCCTTTACGAGCAAGGCTTTATCACGTACATGCGTACCGACTCCACCAACCTCAGCGAACTGGCCCTGCAGGCTATCGGCGATGAAATCCTTCGCCAGTTTGGCCCTGACTACCACCAGCTGCGCCGATATAAAACAAAAAGTGCCTCTGCTCAGGAGGCTCACGAGGCTATTCGCCCTACGTACATCGAAAACCCCACCGCAGGTACCACTCGCGACGAACAGCGCCTGTATGAACTCATCTGGAAACGCACTATGGCCTGCCAAATGGCCGATGCCGAACTCGAAAAGACCACCGTAGACATCGGCATCAGTACCTACCCGGAAGGCCGTTTGGTGGCCGAAGGGGAAGTGCTCAAATTCGACGGCTTCCTCAAACTATACATGGAGGGCACCGACGAGGACGAAGAACCCGACCAAATCATGCTCCCTCCCCTCCAAGTCGGTCAGGTGCTGACCTTAGACCACCTGGTGGCCACCGAGCGCTTTACGCGCCCGCCTGCTCGCTATACGGAAGCTTCCTTAGTCAAAAAACTCGAAGAACTCGGTATCGGCCGCCCATCCACCTATGCGCCTACCATCAGCAAAATCATGGAGGCCAACCGCGGCTATGTTGTTAAAGACAGCCGGCCGGGCGAAGCGCGAAGCTATCAAATCCTTACCCTTAAGGACGATACTATTCACAAGAGCACCGCTACCGAAATCGTTGGAGCGACGAAGAACGTCCTGTATCCCACCGATATGGGTATGATTGTGAGCGACTTTCTCGAGGCCTACTTCCGAAAAATCATGGACTACGGCTTCACCGCTCAAATCGAACAGCAGTTCGACGATATTGCCGAAGGTAAAAAAGAGTGGACGCAAACCATCGATCAGTTCTATAGGCCTTTTCACGAAGAGGTGGAGAGAACGCTTAAACAGGCCGGGCGCTACAGCGGAGAACGCATTTTAGGCAAAGACCCTAAAACCGGCCGAACTGTGCTGGTGCGCATGAGCAGCCTGGGCAAACCCGTAGTGCAAATAGGTACGGGCGACGAACTGGATAAAGGCGAGAAGCCTCGTTACGCCAACCTTAAACCCGGCGTCTCTCTTGAAACCGCTACCCTCGAAGACGCCCTGGCCAGCTTCGACTTACCGCGCACCCTAGGCGAGTACGAGGGCAAAGAAATCCTGGTTAACGCCGGCCGCTTTGGTCCTTACATTAAATGGGGCGATATGGCCGTCTCTCTACCGAAAAACGAAGACCTCTTCAACGTTACCTTACAGCGAGCCTTAGCTCTTATTCAGAGCAAGCAAGCCGAAGATGTACCGGTGGGCTATTATCAAAACCTGCCCATCACCAAAGGGAAGGGGCGCTTCGGGCCCTTTCTAAAATGGGCCGACCTGTACGTCAGCGTACCGGCTAAAATACCGCTGGAGAGTATCTCCGCAGAACAAGCGATTGCGCTTATCGAAGCAAAAATTCAAAAGGAAGCCAATCGCCTCATTCAACAATGGCCGGAAGAAAACATCAGCATCGAAAACGGCCGCTGGGGGCCATTTATCCGTTTTGGAAAGAAGATCGTTAATTTACCTAAAATCAACGGAGCGCGCATGAGCCCAGAGCAAGCAAAGGCTCTCCCCTTAGAAGAGGTAAAAAGAATCATCGCTCAGCAAAACGCCGAGGAGCCCGCCGCGAAAAAGAAAAAGTAGCGCCCCGCCCGTCGGTGTTGGTTAACGGAAAACGCTACACGGCCAAATCGTCGAACTCGTAAATAGGGTGTTCTAAATGAGCGCCCGCCGGGATGCTGACCAACGGCTTAAGAATGCCGTCGGCCAGGTCGTATACCCATCCGTGGATATCCGGAGCATGGCGTTTTTTCCAGGCCCGTTGAATGATGGATGTATCGGCCACGTGATGCACTTGCTCGATGATATTGATTTCGATGAGGCGGTTCAGACGAAGGTTTTCGTCTCCTATGTTGTCCAGCTCCTCTTGATGCAGGCGATAGATGTCCTTAATGTGGCGAAGCCATTTGTTGATTAAACCGTAATCGTGGCGGGTCATGGCGGCCTTGACACCACCGCAACCGTAATGGCCGCAAACGATAATGTGCTTAACCTCCAACACTTCTACTGCATACTGCAGCACGCTGAGCAGATTCATATCGGTATGAATCACCAGGTTGGCTACGTTGCGATGAATGAAGATCTCTCCGGGCTTGGTTTGCGTGATCTGGTCGGGTGGCACGCGGCTATCGGAGCAGCCGATCCACAAGTAGTCCGGGCGTTGAACGCTGATCAGGCGCTTGAAAAAATCTGGATCTTGCTGAACCATGCGAGCAGCCCAGGCTTTGTTGTTTTCGAGCAGTTTAGATAAATGCGACATTGGACGGTTGTTTTTGGAAAGAGAAAAAAGCAAAACCAAAAGCAACAGCCAAGAAGGGTATAGAAAGAGGTGTTTTCGCAAAGGTAAGAGAATGGATGGAAAAATTTTCTTTAGCCTCTTTGGCGGCATTTTTTTCGATATCTTTGAAAAATCCCACCATTCCGGTGGGTACTCCGGCTCTCGACTTTTTAATCGTCTGTTACCTTTGCCGCCGCTATGGAAAAAATAAAATGTCTCATCATCGGTTCCGGCCCGGCGGGTTATACGGCTGCCATCTACGCGGCGCGTGCAGGCCTGAACCCTGTGCTCTACACAGGTTCTCAGCCGGGGGGCCAATTGATGATTACTACAGAGGTGGAAAATTACCCGGGGTATCCCGATGGGCGCACCGGCCCGGAGATGATGGACGACTTTCGCCGTCAAGCCGAGCGTTTCGGCACTCTCATCCGCCACGAGATGATTGTAAAAGTCGACTTCAGCGGTCCTATTCACCGCGCCTGGTCGGAGAGTGGGCACGAAGTACACGCTCCGGCGGTCATTATCGCCACGGGAGCCAGTGCGAAATGGCTAGGTATACCGGGAGAGGAGCGCTTACAAAATGCCGGTGTGTCGGCCTGTGCGGTGTGCGATGGTTTCTTTTTCCGAAACCAAGAAGTGGCCGTGGTGGGTGGTGGCGATACTGCCGCCGAGGAAAGCACCTATTTGGCCAAGATTTGCACCAAGGTACATCTGTTGGTTCGCCGCGATGAGATGCGCGCCTCTAAGATCATGCAACAGCGCGTCTTGAACACCCCCAACATTCAAGTACACTGGAACACAGAGGCCGAGGAGGTCTTGGGCAATGATGTGGTAACAGGAGTGCGAGTGGTCAACAACAAAACCGGCGAGCGCACCACACTGCCCGTGAAGGGATTCTTCGTAGCCATCGGCCACAAGCCGAACACAGACGTGTTCCGCGGTTGGCTTGAGATGGATGATAGCGGCTACATCATAACCACCCCGGGACGAACGACCACCAAGATTCCGGGGGTGTTTGCCTGTGGAGATGCGCAGGACAAGATTTATCGACAAGCCGTGACGGCAGCCGGCACCGGCTGCATGGCTGCTTTAGATGCCGAGCGATACCTGGTACAGCAAGGTTATTGAGGCAAAGGCCTTATAACTTTTGCAATTGCAAGGTTTCCTTGTTCTCCAAGTAAGGGGAGCGTGTACGCCGAAGGAGGAACTTCTCGCCGTCCACCGTTTCTAAGATGTTACCCTCCCTCCAGAGCTTACCGTTTCTCAAGGCCTCACGAGCGGCATCGTATAGGATGGCATGCGCTTCGGGTAGGCCCTTTGGCGAGCGCACGATCTCCAGGTCGAGCATGCCAAAATCGTCTAATCCATAGGTATAGGCATAGCTCAGCCCGTCTTGCTGGAACATACCGAAATAGACCCAGCAGTAAACGGGCGGTTCGTCGCGGGCCATCTGGCGCGCTGCCTCCAAGAAGAAATCGCGCGAGTGTAGCAGATAATGCCGCGGCAGATAAATGCCGTATGCGCGCGTGTTCTCCAACACGGCGGCCGCTACCCGGGTGTATGCCGTGTACAACCCTACCGGCAATTGACCATTGCCTACTACAGCGATCGTCAATTGCGCTTGATGTCGAGGTGCCTCTTCTTTTGCCGTACCCCAAAGCCAGGCACCCGATGCTGCAGAGCGCACTTCGGCAGCCGCCATAGGGTAGGGCACGTATTGACACACCACCGTAAGGCCACCTGAGTAAAAGGTGGCTTTTTTGTCTCCGACGGCAGAAGAGTCTATGACCATCCCCCAATCCTTGCGCATGCTCGTCAGCAAAGCGCGAAAATCAGGTGCCTTTGCCTCGCGCAGCAGAACCACCGCCGACACCGCCTGTATCGAAGAAGAGCCGGGTTTTTGCGCCGACGCCCATACGGCTACCAAAGAGAAGCCGACCAGGGCGATAAAACCGGTTGTTTTTTTCATGAAGGAGTATTTTTCAGCAATCGGAACATATTCTTCTTATAGGCTTCCACGCCGGGTTGGTCAAAGGGATTTACCCCTAACAAGTACCCACTAACGGCACATGCTTTTTCAAAAAAATAAAAGAGCTGCCCCAAACAGTGAGGACCGGCCTCGGGAATGGACAGGCGTATGTTTGGCACCCCGCCCGCCACGTGGGCCTCCAGCGTGCCGCGCAGCGCTTGTCGCTGGACGAAAGCCGGGCTCTTGCCCGATAAATAGTTTAGGCCATCGAGGTCGTCTTCTGTAGCCGGTATGGGCAAGTCTTCTTCCGGAGTATAGAGGTCTAAAAGCGTTTCGAACAGGTGGCGGCGGCCGTCCTGAAGGTATTGGCCCAGCGAATGCAAGTCGGACGTGAACTGAACGCCGGCCGGAAAGATGCCCTTGCCGTCTTTTCCTTCGCTTTCTCCGTACAGCTGCTTCCACCATTCGGCTACATAAAGCAAGCGCGGCTCGTATCCGACAAGCACTTCGATCAGCTTGCCTTTTCGGTACAAGATGTTTCGCACCGCCGCATAGCGCAAAGCGTCGTTTTCCTCCATTGACGCAGAGCGATAGCGCCTCCGAGCCTCGGCAGCACCGTGCAGCAGGGTCTCCACATCGATGCCGGCAGCCGCCAAGGGCAATAGCCCCACTGCCGTAAGCACCGAAAAACGCCCACCCACGTCGTCCGGCACGACAAAGGTCTCGTAGCCTTCGCGCTCGGCCAGTGTCCGAAGCGCTCCTCGCGAGCGGTCGGTAGTGGCGTAGATGCGTTCACTCGCACCTGCCTTGCCGTAGCGCTCTTCCAATAGCTGACGGAAGAATCGAAACGCCACGGCCGGCTCCAGCGTGGTGCCCGACTTAGAGATGACGTTCACGGAGAAGTCGCGCTCCCCGATGCCTTCTAAAATTTGCCTTAGATAAGTCTGGCTCAGATTCGTTCCGGCAAAACAGATCTGCAAGTGACCCTTTTTTCGTCTTTTAGGCGAGGCAATCGGTGGCGTAGGTAAACAGAACTCGAGGGCAGCCTTTGCACCTAAGTAGGAGCCTCCTATGCCAATGACCACCAAGACTTGGCTTTGGCGCCGGATGCGCCCAGCCGCCGCTTTAATGCGGCGCAGCTCCGAGCGGTCGTAGCGGTCGGGTAAATCGAGCCAACCTAAAAATTCGGCGCCGGGCCCTTGGCGATTTTCCAACAGCCGAGCGGCCGCTCGCACTTGAGGTGCTATGCAAGCCCATTCCTCCTGGCGGATAAAGGGATCCACGTAGGTAAGGTCTAATTGAATAAAGGACGACATGGATTAGCCCATTTTAGCCAATTCGCTTTTTAAAAAGTCGATTACCCGAATCTCCACCGGGTCTACACCCCTCTGTTGCGCCAAGTAGAAAGACACCCAATCTCCCAGATGAACCAAGTACAGCTTTTGCTCGGCAGCCGTCGCACCCTTAGCGCGTACTTCTATAGACGATCCGACGAAGTGCTGAAGAATTTCCTTGACCAAGTTCAGACGCACAGCGGTGCGCGGATGCTCGTCTTGATGGCGCAACCAAACGATCGCCATACGAGGTTGTTGTTCGCGCCAACCGACCAGTTCGTTGTGATTCATCTCAGGCACCACATGGTGCCAGCAAAGCATCTTGGCGTTTTCGTTTATCTGCTGACGCCAACGCAGGGCCACCGCTTCGCTGTCGTCGGCGCAGTAGAGTACCGGTAGCTTATCGGCTAAAAAGCCGGCTATATGCTGGGCGTGCCGGCGAATGCTGTCTTGCTCGTGCATCAAGAGTTGCCGGGCAGCCTCTATTTCTTCAAAAATTTGTCTGCCCATTACTCCCGCAGCCTTCAGCACGCTCAGCTGGGCTACTATCGAATAGCCCAAGCACGCCCTCGGACTACTCCAGCCTCCCGGCAGCCGTACCATATCCAGCCCAAGCGCTTCGGCGCGCTCGAGCAACCGACCACCGGAGCTGATGCACACGACCTTTGCCTCGGTGCGACTAAGCTGCTCAAAAACACTTAGCGTTTCCTCCGTATTGCCGCTATACGACGAACAAATGGCCAACGTGTGCCTGCCTATCCATGCAGGCGCTGTGTAGCCCTTGTTGACCCATATGGGTACCTTACATGTCGAGCCGACTAACTCCTGTACAAAATTGCCGCCTATACCACTGCCGCCCAAGCCGGATATGAGCACCTGGCGAAGGTCATGACGGTGAGGGCGATATGTCACCTTCTCGACCGACCTGAGGGCCTCCGCCAACTGCTCCGGAAAGTGAGAAATCATTCGTTCCATGCATGCTCATTTGCCCGGCGAAGGTAGGACGCATTCACTAATCGCCGGCATCGAGATACACGCTGCACCAAACAAAGCGCGACTCCCGCTCTACATCGGTATTTGTGAAGAACAATGAGATTGCAAACCCCCGAATCAAAGTCATACCTGCACTTTTCGGGGCGGGGGCTTTAAAACATCGCTTAGACCGTCATGGCCTAATGTCCAAGGATGGCCCGCGCGGTCATCGCCTAAGGGAATGATTAACACCGAGTCGGACGGAAACACCTCTCCCTCTGTCCATGTCTGGATCAAATCCCTCTGAAGGGCTAATAATTCCCGCTTGCGCATTCGCGGCCCTATGAATACCGACTTTTGTACTCTATGGCAGCCGTTTTTTTCGAGGACCCGAGCGACGCGGTCGCGCTTGCGGTCGCTTTCGATGTCGTAGCAAATGACGTAATGCATATCTCACTAACTCCGGATTGTTCGCGCTCCAACGCAAGAGCAGTCGCGTTACCGCGTACACGCTTACTCCTGCGGCCGCCATACTCGCCACCTCGAGCCACGGATACGCCTCCGGCTCTGAGACTACGGGCAGCGTCTCTACCGTTATCACTGAGCTCGTGTCCATGACAGGCGCCATGCCGGATGCGCTCCTGCTCTCCTCCATCCGCCGAATCCGGTCTGCTCGCCGGCGCGATAACTCCATCATCTTCTCTGCCGGCAAGGCCTCCGGATGCTTCAAATGATGCTCTGTGAATAAATGCACCGTATCGCCGTCTTTGAGGCGATACACCCAATAACGCACTCCGCCGTGACCGCTGCACGACCCGATTCCCCGGGTGTCGGCCCGAGTGCCGTCCATGCATATACAGCCTATCCGAAATGCACCTGGCGGAGGCTCGGGCAAGCGATACTTCATCCGACGCTTGCGCTTCGAGGTCGAAACTTCTCCCGGCTCCTCACTGCTGCGCCACACTTCCTCTATGTTGCGCTCTGACTCGGATAGGCGCGACTGGCCCGATGCAATAAAGCCCTTGGGCATCCATAATATAACCAATATCCACAAACGCGCACTCCATAAGGACGACCGAACGGTCACCCGCGCCGTTTGCAACACGAATGAGTGCTTGTGTTTTCTCATAGTCATTCTGTTTTGTATACGAAGAGTATGCCTTCCACTCATTCCCACGGCACCCTTTGACCGCTGCGTTCAATCCCGTTTCAGAAGGGCGGCCAATGCTTGAGCCGCCACATCTACCTGAGTACTGCGCCTCAGCATCCGCCCCTGGTACGGACACACCTCATCCATATAGGCTAACATCGCCTCTATCGCCTTACCTCGCCCTTGCCGGCTCAGCCGGTAGCCGTATCCCGTCGAATCCCATTCAAAATCGTCTCCGTCGTCCCGGATTTCCCGCGATAGCATCAGCCTCAGAGCCACCTCATCCGCCCAAGGCCGATACGGCTCTATAAAATCATACGACAGCGTCGGCGCACCGCCGTACTGGTCTGCGTGTAATACTCCTATGTAGGGGTCGATGCCGCTCTTCAATAGGGCTAACAGCACCGACGTATAAAGCATGCCGTATAAATAGTTCAGTAATGCGTTGAACGGCTCGTATGCCGGCCGCTTTTGCCTACTTGTTAGTTCTGTAACTTCGCTCAACAACACGCCTAACTGGCTAAAATATACGCGCGAGGCCGTACCTTCCTGTCCACGAAAGGCCTCGCACACCCGCCCAAATTCTGCTTCTCCCCAATTCCGATGGCGTTCTGAAGGCTTCCATCGCCGAAACCGGCGCTCTATTCTTTCTAACACCCGTACACCCTCTGCCAGTCCGCTCACGAACGCTAAGGGCACATCTGACCGTTCAGCCATGTTCGCCAATAAGCGCATCTGTGCCAAAAGCTTATCCGCCAAGAGGTTTGCCACCCATCGCAAGCCCTCTGCTGAACGGCTAAACGTCAGCTGTCTCCGCCGCACCAAAGCGGTATTGCCCGGCTTACCCGAATACAGTATCCCTTGCGGCGCGTGCGTCTCTGCGTCGATCAATAAGACCGGTATGTCATGCTCTACCGCCAGCAACAACGCGTCCGTAGTCGCACCCATCCCCTTGGTCATCAATATGGCCGACACCTCGCGCACCGCAAAGTGCCGCTCCTCTCCGGACGCAAGCCGAACGCCAAATCGGCCGTTACGCACCGACAAAAAAGCCCTGTAAGAATCCAAATAGAGCTGCATGCCGTTCATTGAACCAAGACGATAGTCTGTTGAGGTCAATTTTCGCGCCACTTTTATCGTAAAAAACTAAGGATTACAACATCAAGGCATCCGTCGTCTCGATAACGGCTAAAAACTTTCGCAAAGCGGTATCCTGACCTTTCCACTGTGGTGTAAGAGCGGGATCGGAGTCCCTAAGGGGCATCACAACACTTATTCAGAGGAAGCATTTTTCCATTCGTTTTGCAACACGGTTAGAGTTTCTTCAAAAAATGGCACCATCTTTGCCGGAAAGAACATAAATATTGCGTATTCAAACACCATCAAAATGGCCCGAACCGTCAGATATCTCCTCGTGCAATTCGACACTGCCATTCGCCCTTGGGAATTGTCGGCCTTTCGCAGTGCCATTGCTCGGAAAGCCGGCTGGGAACATGAGTTGTTTCACAACCACGACAACGCCAGCGGCGGTTTCCACTACCGCATTCCACTTATCCAATACAAACAGGAATGCGGTCGTGCTCTAATGCTCTGTCTCAATGAAGGCATCGAAGAACTCCAACACTTTTTCGGCCGACCCGACTGGACGCTCGAACTTAACGGACGTACTGCTCCTATACGCATCGCCCGCCTTCAAGTTAAGCAATATCCACTGACCGTTACCCGGTCACTCCTCCGATACCACATTCGCCACTGGATCGCCCTGAGCCAAGACAACTACCGCGTCTACCAAGCCCTCGACAACCTTGTCGAGCGCCTTTATTTTCTTCAGCAAATTCTCCGCAACCAAATCGTCGCCCTATGTGATCAACTCCATGCACTACCCGAGGAGCGCATCGAGGTGCATATCCAAAACCTCAAAGACGAACGCTGGGTCTCCTATAAAGGTGTCAAAGTACTTGCCTTCTCCATCGAATTCCTCTCCAACGCCATACTTCCCGATTATCTCGGCATAGGAAAAGGAGCAAGCGTGGGTTGGGGCGTAGTAAAGGCTCTGAGAAAACCTGCAAAAATGACGAGGGAACAGCCCAAACAGACCGACTCGCAATACCCTGTTGTCCATTTTACGTAAAACCAGACCGATCTCAATTTATGATGACGCTCCGTATTGGGTGGGCTGAAAAGTAGTTTAACGTATCGGCGATTCTCGGTTTGTAAAAGGTTTTCATCTGACTATTCGAGCAGCGGGTAGTTTGCCTGAAGGTTTAGGGCGATAAAACGGAAGATAGCGCTCATTTACGCAGCGGGTAAAAGGTCAAAGACCTGTCGGACTTTTTCCCATAAAACCCTCTTAGATTTACCGATTTCCAGTGCTTTTTGAAAGGCGCCATCGAGGCATTGGACAATTTGGTCGACCAGAAAAGCCACAAAAGTCAGGATGGCAAGGTTCGTGGCCAAGTATTTCGTGCCGTGTCCATAGTTGTGTTCCAGATGGTAACCCTGGTTTTTGAGCGTACTGAACGTTTCGTTTTCGATTTTCCAGCGGGCTCTTGCCACGGCAACCATTCTGTGGGCATTTTGCTCATTAACCGTCAAGTCCGTTATCCAGGAGTGAAAATAGAGCGGCTCAGCCGTAGTGGGTTCGACCTGGAGGTATTCGAGATATAGTTGACCATCAACTCGGGATTTTGTCCACTGAAGGGCAATCCATTCGTGAATCGAATGGCACACACACGGCTCGAGGTTTGCCACGAGATTTCGGCCAGGGCACTTTTGTGCACTCAAACGCTCCACCTAAAGAAGGACGTAACCTTCTTTGACGCCGATGAGAAAGGAGATGTGCCCCTCCTGGAGTTACCGCATCAGCGGAGCGTGGGCATAGAGCGCGCATCCAGGCTCAGCAAGCGTTTTTCGGTGGGCATGACTTGCCGGGTTTTTAACGGCGTTGCGTTCACAATCGTTTTTGAGGTGGCCCTCCTGGCGAATAAACGGGAAAAACGGTCTTCTCGCCCGCTTGCACCTACACCGCTCCCGGCAGTTGATGGTAGTAGGTGAGTTTGCCGTTGCGATGCTGTTTGGTCAAACTATGCGGACAACAGCGGCTGTCGGAACAAAAATGCCGGGTACCATCCACGGCCAGCAGGGTGCATTCTGCCAAAACTTGCCGCTTTTGGACCTTGCCTACCTAACGTAATTGCGCTATCAAGGGCTTGAACTGCGCCTGTAGCGCAGCAGGAGAGACTCCATCGAGTCCCTCGCGCAGGGCGGTATCGCCCGGCATTCGCTCGATACCGTAGATGTGCTTCAAATGTCGCTACGAGTGGGAAATTAGTGGCGAAAGGCCAGTAAAGAAGGGTCTTTGAGCGAAAAAATGGCAAAACCCGCGCTTAACAAATCCACCAACGGATAGGTGGAATTGTATTGGCGATGATCTTCAATAGACTTAAAGCCAACCTTTAGCAGTTGTACCCATTCGTCGATCATTTCTTTTTGAGATGAGAGGTATTGACATTCAGTTAAATACCGAAAAAAATAAAATCACATACTGAATTTTTACAAACCGAAAATGCCTTAATTCCAACTGTTTAGATTACAGTAATCCAACTCCGCACGGCAAGGGTTTCGGCTCGAGAGTTTCAATTCCAACGCGATGAATGCACGCGAGAGCACGAGTTTGAGAGCGGTTTCGGCTCGAGAGTTTCAATTCCAACTGGTTCGATTACAGTTTAACATGAAACAACAAGACTTCAAGTTGGCCTTTAGTTTCAATTCCAACTGGTTCGATTACAGTTACGTGAGTTCGTCGCCGGTACCCTGCAATTCGCACGTTTCAATTCCAACTGGTTCGATTACAGTCGGGCGGGTGCTCGCGCCGGCAAGCGTGACTTTTAGTTTCAATTCCAACTGGTTCGATTACAGTTCGTCTTGGATTTACAGAGACTTTTTCGATACAACAGTTTCAATTCCAACTGGTTCGATTACAGTAACTCCGAGACTATGAAAGAGCGACTGGTCAAGAACGTTTCAATTCCAACTGGTTCGATTACAGTTAACTACCGCTCTAGCGAACGCACGCCGGCGCGGCGGTTTCAATTCCAACTGGTTCGATTACAGTCGAGGACGAGGCGCGCACCTTTGCGCGCCTCATCGGTTTCAATTCCAACTGGTTCGATTACAGTGATAAACGAGGGCTCTCAAGCTTACGACACTATCCGTTTCAATTCCAACTGGTTCGATTACAGTACAGAGATAAAATCTCTGTAGACGGGCAAAAAATAGGTTTCAATTCCAACTGGTTCGATTACAGTGTATTACTATGCCGATGGCCGGTTTTCGCGCTTTTTGTTTCAATTCCAACTGGTTCGATTACAGTGGTAAAAAGTTCCCAGTATCATACCTCCTGCGATACGTTTCAATTCCAACTGGTTCGATTACAGTAAGCGTATACTGCTTGTCAGAAGTAATCATAATCAAGTTTCAATTCCAACTGGTTCGATTACAGTGTAATGTTCGAACTCCGCAATTACTTTCCTATAAGCGTTTCAATTCCAACTGGTTCGATTACAGTCCCGTGGCGGTGGAAGTTTAAAGTGCGATTGAAAGGTTTCAATTCCAACTGGTTCGATTACAGTGCACAATGCGAAGATAAGAAGCGTAAAGGTCATCGGTTTCAATTCCAACTGGTTCGATTACAGTAAGATGGCAAGCGTCAAATCTTGAGGCAAGTCACAGTTTCAATTCCAACTGGTTCGATTACAGTCCATAGCCTTGATGATAGAGGCCTTATCAAGGTTAGTTTCAATTCCAACTGGTTCGATTACAGTGAAAGTCGATTGCGCCATGACATTAATCATGTGCAGTTTCAATTCCAACTGGTTCGATTACAGTGCCATTTGGCTGTCTTTGATGATGCAAAGAATGAAGGTTTCAATTCCAACTGGTTCGATTACAGTGCGTCGGCATTCGCGCTTACTTGGTTCTTTTGCCATCGTTTCAATTCCAACTGGTTCGATTACAGTACTAACAGCATTCATGCAACAGCTGCCACGCCAGCGTTTCAATTCCAACTGGTTCGATTACAGTCTCACGTATCCAATTCCGGCTAACCTGTTCCGTCTGAAGTTTCAATTCCAACTGGTTCGATTACAGTGGTGACCTAAACGCCGACTTGCTTGGAATTTTTTCAGTTTCAATTCCAACTGGTTCGATTACAGTACAGCCATTTGGCTGTCTTTAATTCGAAGAATGAAAGTTTCAATTCCAACTGGTTCGATTACAGTATTTTTTTGTTTACTAAATTAGTATGATATCACTGTGTTTCAATTCCAACTGGTTCGATTACAGTGCAAAAAGCCATCCTCCCAC